>Ga0307968_1000734_pt1 | contig 24772 bp, 24 predicted proteins | sample OrgLakmetagen650_FD_201834 | JGI IMG/M metagenome (GOLD analysis project Ga0307968, IMG submission 201834) | Saline water microbial communities from Organic Lake, Antarctica - #650 | ecosystem: Environmental > Aquatic > Non-marine Saline and Alkaline > Saline | place: Antarctica: Organic Lake...
AAAGAATTAAAAGGCTTAGTAGTAGCGGGCGAAAAACGAGGGATTTTGTCCACTACATTAGTGGACAATGTGTCCACTGGCTTAGTGGACAACTTGGTGTGAGTTAGCTCGAGAAGGCGTACCGATTATTTTAAAATTTGTACCAGTGCGGTACCTCATAACATTAGCACTGAATAAAACCAGTAAAAATAATCAAGTAGCTGCCAGCAGGACCAACCGACCGTGCTAATTGAGTTATAATTCATCAAAGAGGGTGAATCATGTGTGTGTTTTGGGCACATACAAAACATGAACTGTCACTCCCTGAAAACCAAGGAACACACAACCTGACATTCAGCAACAAACAATGCCACTCTCCCTATCCCATAGTTGTACAGGGCATACGTCGCACGAAAGCAGCAGGAGCAACATCCTGCGCGAACTCCAGTCTGGCTGGAAGCCCAAAGTTTTCGTTAGGCAGCTTCTTGTAGGGGATTCTTAAGTCTTATAGGTGGTTGAGGAAAAGGATCTGGCCACCGGAATCTCCTTTCCGGTAGTACCATTTATAGACTGCCCTCTCCCCCTCGCCTGGTTTCCCTGCCCGTCTGTCTGTGTACTCCACTAAGATACCGTTTCGTTGTCATCGAACAAGATGTCTCAATCTATATTTAATTGCTGCATGTCCTGTTAGCTTGTTGCTGTTTTCATTTTTCTTCATGAATTAATTGATGATCTTGAGAATTTACAAGTCCCGCAAAACGCCTTCAGCATGCATCCAGCAATCATTGCCTCGTAGATGAGTTGGCAGATCCGGGAAAAAGCACATTCGTCTGGTGTAAAAAGGTTAGCAAGCTAAAGCCGCCATGCTGCACATGGAGCAAGGTGGCAAGCTTCTTTACTCTGCAAGAATCAAGACCAATCCCTTAGTAATAGGTAAGGTTACATTGCTATTTATGCCTCTGGGGGGCATCTGAGCGGAAGCTTGGAAAAAGGCCTGTAATTAAAGGCACTAGAAAAAAAATTAGGGAAAAGGGCTAAGCATTCAGCCACAAAAGAGGCCACACTATACATATCCGGCTAGTTCAAAAAGGTCCTCAAACGAGTTGGGCTATCCTCAAACTGAGGTGGAAAGACCAGCTGGCGGTGCTGTGTGCAAAGGCTGGCAAGATGCTCATCCCTTAGTAATAGGCTCTAAAGTTTGAGGGCTGTAGACGGTGTAATCTGTTCACGTTATTGTCTGCGCCTTCAGAAAGATTTTATCACTACAACAGCTTTCTAAAAGTGCTGAATCGCAACAGTGCATCTTTCCCAGCCTCGCTCTACACTGCCCTGATGAAGCCGCCCACGGTCTCCCACTGTTCAATGGCATTCTCAGGCAGATCTACGGCCTAAAAGGAATTGAGAAATCGTACGTCTTGCCTGCGAGTAACGATGTATAAGTGTGCTCAGCAAAGTGAGCAATTACAAAAAATTAGGGGCCAACGGCCCAGGAGGACGTGCATATTTTTTGTATACACCCATCCTACTCTTTATCAAAGTGGGCATTCATCGATCAATTAGTTGTGTCGAGTAAATCCAGTGGAGTTTAGGAGGAGAACTGAAATACGCACACACACAACAGCTTTGAGCACATGTAAGGTGCACGGGTTCAACCGAAACCTTTTCCAAGGCACATAGAACATGATTTAATACAGTTAGTGCAAGTTTGGAGCCATTTGCTGGTTATGAGCCTGAAGCAACCCCCACGGCCTACGCAAAAGTATTCCATGCAGATCTGTGACCGTGCACACAGACCCCCCCCCCTTTTACTTAAACCACCCAACAAGGTGTCAACCAGCTGAGCTTGTGCTTAAGATCCAAATGTTTTTAAAGTGGCTCCCGAAAAAACTGGAGCCCCCCCCCCAAAAGGGAAAAATGACCACACCCACCAACCCCTCTGAGTCAATTCAATTGTATACCATTTGTAGCTTCCTACGTCAGGACTCTCTATTATAAAATGATATAATGTTGATTCGGCTCTTGGGATGCCGTAGTTACACGACTTACAATGTGTATATACAGCTTGGCCAACCCTACATACATTGCACATACAACCAGGCAGAGGCATTTTAGCTTTTATTGAAAGCTCACAAGAACTGTCGCAAAAAGCCCTCGGCAGGCTCACCTTCTCTTGTACAGTCGTAGGCACACTGTCTGCTACATGATTTGTACAGGCGCTCACCATCCTTTTCCTGCATATGCAATATTTACGCATCACACGTTCATTTACGCATCACAGGTTTATTTACGCATAACAGAGTCAGGCTAATCCTTAAGCAGCATGGGAGGTAGTACTTCACAGCCTGCGTTTTTGTTGCTATTTTCCCCTATTTCAGGCTTAGTGCGGACAGCTCATTTTCCCTGCTTTATCTAGGAAGTTTTGTTTCGCTGTACGTCATTATTTCAGGCAAGACAGAGCGCTCTATCATGTTGCTGTATGCGTTGCAGTCACTCATCACCTGCAGCGCAAACCCTGACGCATCCTTAATTTTCTGCTTCCACCCTGCGTAAAAAAGAGCAGTTAAAGTCACTGTTCAATTTTCACTCACCAACCTTGCAAAGCAGACCTTCTAAAGCAAGCTGCACAGGCTCTTCGTTCTGCCAAGCACTGCCGCCATCGCGCCGTAACTTTACTCTACTTTCTAACGCAGCCAATGCTGCCCAGCAAACTCTGAAGCTCAAATATAAAAGCAAAGGAGAAAGATAGCAGTCTTACGGTCAAGAGCTGATGAACAGCTGGTCTGGCACGAAATCTGGCAAGTGGGCTTGAGTGTTGAGCCTTCCGCCCGGCTACACTTTCCGTTTTCCGCTGAGAGGGCCTGTGCATGTGAGGAAACGTAACTTGTTATGTGAGATGGAACATTCATGTTAGTTGCGAGAGGGAATTTTCCCTTGATGCTTATTCAATTTCTTGCTTTAAATGAGGCATATGTAGGACCAGCCAGAACCATATATATTCACCGTATATGCAGGAGGCAGGAAAATAATTCCTGAAGGAAGGCATGTACACTTTTTGGGCTGGACCCCCCCGAGGCACCACCCACCCCCCCAGACCACCACCCAGTGCCCCAACCCAGGCAAATAGGTTTTCCAATCTTTTCATCTAAAAATGCTGCATGCATCTGCATACTCACCAAGGCCTGGAATTGAAGTGCTGCAGAGTTATGGGGCAAAAACTGAGATGCGGACGCTCTTGCACACATGACCTACCAGGCACCCATAACTACCTTGCATGACCTCAGATTGCTTTCCTTTCTTCAGCATTCCATTGTGCGTCTCATGTTGACACTATCCTGCAAGTCTGGAGTGATAAGCTGCTCCTTTGGCTTCGCACACCCTGCGGCCTACACCCTAGCGCGCGTGCCTCTGACTTGTGCCCATGTCCACAGACCCCCCCTTTTACTAAATTTACACAATTAAGTGTGCCAATCGACTGGGCTTGAGCTCAGGATTCCGTTCATATATTTTTAATTCTGAGAAAGTATCCCAGAAAAAATCCAGAGACCCCCCCAAAAAAACTAGGATTCCCTTTGGGGGACCCACCCCTCCCCCACCTCCACGGATTGGACCCATACATATACCAATTGAAAGCTCTGAACGAGAGGAATCCCAATATCGAATTTTTACCTGGATTTGTACAAGCCGTCCAAAAGTTACACAGACTCCTGCCTCCTGGTATACGCCTATATATTTGGACTTCCCTGCCAAAAATACCGTGCCCACACCGTATATGTAAGGTTCTGACCAACCCTATGCATATGCTCTTGTCTCCTCACACCTTTTCTCGTGGCTGATTTGGGGAATCCTTTGAAGCCTCTATACTTGATACACACGTGTCCACGGTGAAGCCTCTTTTTCGCGCCACTATCTTCTCGCCGTCTTGTTTCTCGATGGCGTACTTTTTGCTGGGGGATAGAAAGAGCACGCGGATTCAAGTCATTGACTGGATTAAGAAAAGAGGCAAAAGAGCGTACAAACAAGCACTAGTGGGCTTACGAAGTACTTCCATATAGAGTAAAAGGCTCGATGGGGTCCTTTTCTTCGCTGAAAAATCCAGTGGCACCGATCGCTAAGGGTGGTAGGGACGTGAGAGAGTGCTGCGAAGAAGTCTCCTGCAACTGATAGGAATGCGGGCACGTGTGTGACAGCCAGACTTATCCTATGGCCCTCTCCAACCAGGCAAGCCCATATCCCAGCCTTTGCCATGTCGTGAAATTGTTCACCTTTGAGTGTGCATAAGCTGGAGCGCTCGCAAGGCAGGGCGAACTCGTTACTAACACAAGACTGGCCACTAATGCCACGGGCAGGTGTTCAGGGCAACTACGGCTGGACTGACTTGCTTTTGCTGCTCTAGTGGTGGAATTCCTGGATGTCAGCCTTGCAGGTGAGCAAAGTGAAGTTGCTTGTTGCATGCTAGAAGAAATTATTTCAAATTAAATTAAATACACGTATCAAAATTACAGAGTCTTAATTTTCATACATATAGTGAGAACAAATGATAGCCGGGGCAGCAAGGAAGAGGGGGTGACCTGTGAGTGTGACCTGCAATATTGATTTTCAATGTCTATCAATGGACTTGTGCAAAATGATGAAAGCGCATGCATCATATGACGCATGCAACTGTGTACACCCTCTTGAACAAACCGTCAACTGTGTTATTGAACAATGTTAATGATACACTCCAGTCATAATAAGCAAATGTCCCTCTAATGCAAGCACTGTGTACATTATTTGGCGTATATATCTAACACTTATCCCTTCTCCATTCTTGCAGTGGATGTCTCGCCATGCTCGTTCAAGAGCATGTGGTGCACGTCCTTTACGTCGCAATGCACCTGCTTTACGTATACACAGTTTTGCTGCTTCCTCAACTATACTTTAGCAACCAGGCCACAGCAGTCTACATGTTCAGTTTCGGGACCGTATTGCTCCTCTACGTGCGTTTGTGCGTTTGTGTGTGTGTGTGTGTGTGTGTGTGTGTGTGTGCGCGCGCGCGCGTGTGTGTATGTGTGTGTGTTTCTTACTTCTGAGTGTGCAGACGTGTTTATTTCCGCCTATAACCCCTCTTTACCAATTTCAGTACGTGTTGAGGTTCAGCTGGCCAATGCCAGTCAGTCAAGAAATGCTGCAACAAGATGCTTTTTCACAAGTCAAAGCTGTGCACTGCCGGTATTGCGATGTCTCTGTCCCTGGATGGGATCATCACTGCTTATTTCTGGGTGGGTAATGTGAATGCCGAAAATCCGTTGCCTTTTTTCCCTCTTTCATGATTCCCTCCTGTCGCAAAATTGCTCCCCTCACTGCTTACTGTCATTCGTTTTTTTCCAGGAACGTGCGTGGGGAAGCACAACCACCGACTCTTCTGGGCATTTTTGCTGGTCCAATGGTAACGTCCCCGGAAGGTTTTAAAATGCGTGTGACTTGCTAGCCAGTGAAAGTGCGACAAGAGACTCTCTTGTCATCGTCAATGCGTACTTGTGGCGATTGCAAGAGCCGCCGTGCACGTGTGTGTTGAGCTTACAGCTGTCGCTGGACACTCTGCTGTGGTCCGACATCTTCCTTCTTTTCCCTTTGCCTACAGGGCAGGCTTGGCACTGACGTTCCACTACATCTTCACAGCAGACTCCTCTGATCTAAGGACTCTTCCGATAGCATTACTGAATACAAGATCAGAAACCGTCCCTGTCCTTGCCAAAACCGCATTGCTCTTAGGACTCGTGTTCTGGTGTGTAAGATTGCGTGCCGTTTATTTGTATCTTGCTGTAATTTAACAAAATGCATCTATTTGAATGTTCATTAGCTTATTTCCTGGCCCATTTACGTCAATGCAACACAGGTTGCTTTTTGTCGGGAGCCTCCTGGCCTTCCACACTTTCCTTGCCATCAGTGGGTAAGTCTTTCATTGTATGCGCTGTAGGAACCATATTTTTATGTCATCGGCCCTAATTCACAATTTTGGGAGATGGGTGGTGATCAAACCACTCAAAACAATTACTTGTGTTTTTTGGAAGGGGCGGTTGGAGCAAAACAGTTAAAAGCTGTTTTTTAATGAAGTTTATGGTGTCTTGGTGTTTGTGTTACGTATCTAGCCTCCCCCAAGCAGTTAGTGGCATATATATTGGCATAGATATTGGCGGTTGAAATAGGGGCAACAGGCTCTTCCCCTTTTTTGCACCCATTTCGCCGAATTTTGGCAGGGAAAGGTTAATGATCAGTCTTGCTACAATCCACCTGTGCTTCAGCACATGAGCCTCTTTTGCATTATGCCTTATTTCTTAATGCTGTTGTGTCAGAAATAGTGCCGGAGGACTGGATGGTGCATGCTGTAGGGGGTTACCTGATTATGAATTTATGTGTATGGATGACAGTGCGAAGAAGAGGGGGAAGTCAGCCAGCAGGAAGGGGGGGTGAGCCATCCCAGCAAGAGGCTCCCCCTCCTGACCAGGCCTCCCTACGAAGCAAGTGCTAGGCTTAAGTGCTTGCATCCTGCATGGCAGCATACAAGCACCAAACTGACTAATTGGAAATCTCCAGATGGAAGTCCCCCGTTCCTCCTCCCTCTGCTCCCCCCCCTCCCCCTGCCCCAGGCCCTGATGATGCCTCAACTAGCAGCCATGCGCGAACCTTGAGCGATGTCAAGCACACGCGAGCACACACATATACGCACAAGGCGCACACATACACACATGCATACCAGGTGCACACACACAAACACGCACGCACACACACGCACACACACACACACACACACACACACACACACGAGCACGCACACAGACACACACAACAACGCACACAGGCACACACAAGCACACACACATGCGCACATACACACATACGCGCACACAGACACACACAATACACACACATACTCACACACAAATACACACACAAACACGCACAAAGCGTACACACAACTCACACACAACACACAAATGAACGCACACACTCACACACTCACACATCACACACACACATAAGCACACACAAAACGCACACACACGCATACACACATAAGCACACACACACACGCAAACACACACGCATTCACACACTGGCACACGCACACCCACCCACATGCACGCACACACGTACGCGCGCACACACACACGCGCACACGCACATGCACACACACACACTTACACACACACACACACACACACACACACGAGCACGCACACACGCACATACAGACACAAGCACACACTTACGCACATACGCACATACACACACACGTATGCACATACACACACACACACACACACACACACACAAGCATTAACATCGTGCTTAGAAATTTTTTTAAAACCCTGAATAATTTTGAAAGCAGTTCCGGGGAACCCTGGAAAATTTCACAGGCTGTTCCGGGCCCCCCTGAATAATTTGGGCACCCAGTGTACTTCCCTGTACCGTATATAACTGAATTTTCTAGGGTTTGTATACATGGTACTCATAGGGACATTGTATAATTACTTGTATGGTTCTGGTCAACCCTAGAAATTAGGCATATCTCTGCATTTAAGCCACACGTCCACGCCTTGACTGCGCCGAATGTGGAAACCATTTATAAGCTTCACATAAGGGTTTACAAAGGGTTTACAAAGGGGGTACCGGCAGCCACATTTATTAGGCTGATAGGCATTGCTGGATCAGCCAGCGTAAAGTAAACGTAAGGTTGTATAAAAAGAACTGGTCTCAGCCAGTGCCATATTGTTCTCTAAGGAAAGGATAAGTAAGAGGTGAGGAATGAATGATGAAAGGCAAAACCTGAGATAATAAAAAGAGCCTGATGGAGAGCCACAACAAGCAGTTCAGACGTGTTAACTGAACACCAGAATGTAGAACCCAAGGGGAGGAAGGGAGCGCCACATTAGAGACCCATGCTGTTCATGCAAACAAATGATAGAGCTGGCGCCAAATGATGGTTCCTATAAGAAATGATGTCCTTCCAACGTAGTCTTTGCTGTATTTAATTGCTGCAGAAGCATAGCATTCAGTCTCTCTATTTCCAACATAAGATGCGCAAGCCATCCGAGGTTGTTGGACCAGAGGGTAGCGGGGGGTTAAAGCCTAGAATGACACAGCCAAAAACGAATTTGCTGTCACTTCTCGTGCTTTTACTGGTCACGGCCTACTCTATAAATCTCAAGCTTTCCTCGTAACGTTTCTTTGCCAAAAAGATCAAGGGATGGGAGAGGTATGGCTGCGCCAAGTTCTTGCCACAAAAGAGCTTGTGTTTGGGTGTGCCAGGCGTTGGGACGACCTTGCGCAGAAGCACGCTGAACGCGAATCATCGTTTGACCAGCTGCTAGTACATTCCTCACAAACTCATAGCATGCTTGCTACCACGGCCTGCTCTTTAAATTTAAAAGCATTGATACCCTTACATTGCTTCTTTGCCGTGTAATAAGCCGGCTACCTTTGAGGCCTCAGCAGTCTTGCTTTATATCCATAGCTGATATGAGGTAAAATTAATTTGCACCCCTCACTTCCTAGGATGACCTCAAGCGACGTCTTGAAGGGAACATGTACGGAATGGCCAACCCCGACAAGCTATAAGAATGCCTGGAGGCGACGGCAAACACTCCGTGCTCGAATGCCACAAACTGCCTCAATCGCCATTGGAAACTTTGTGCGCTTCATTACTGCCCAGAATAGGAGCACACCAGAGCAGTTTAGGAGTGGGGAAAGCAATGCCTGCTCCTATTATTTGGACATGGCATGCGAGAACAGGTTTTATTCGTGCTGTTGAGTTCTTTATATACAACATCATTCAGGTCGACGAAATACGTGGCTGTTATTTAATTTGGCTCCAACTATTTGAGTCCCTTACGAAGCATTAAACCCAATCGTCATAACTTAGCTATTGACTTCAGCTATCCGTTTTTAATTTGATTTTATCACTTGCCTGGAACTTGTAGAGCAGGGTCTTTAGCGGAAACTCTGAAGGCACAGGCTAATTTACTTAAGTCATAGTGGGATTGCAGCCATTTCATGCAAACAAACTCTATCTAGGTATTGGTCAGTAACCAAATTGGTAACCAAGGGAATAACTTTATCCTTTGCAATTCCTCTTAGATTTCTGGTAATCGTAGGAATTGCAGCCATTTTCATGCAAAATCAACTGATTTCTAGGTATTGAGCCAGTAACCAAATCGGTAACCATGGGATTAATGATTACCTTCCATTTTTCTGTACAATTTTTAGTAATCGTGGGAATTGCAGCCATTTTCATGCAAAAATAACTGATTTCTGGGTATTGGGCCAGTAAGTAAATCGGTAATCACGGGATTAATGATTACCTTCCACATCTCTGTGCGATTTCTAAGTAATCGTCAAAAATCACCCCCACGCATGTCCTTCATTCTGGCTTCCTGAAAAGACTCCTGGGTGTCAAGAAAGGTACTGATTTTCACTGCGTGCTCCGCGAAACAGGTCAGATGCCCGTTTTTTCTATTGGTTCAGATGCATCAATATTATTAGAACAGTCTACTCTTTTCAAACAATCCTGCCTCTTCTTGAGAAAGTTGTGCGAGCTGACCTTATTATTGCATATAGAAGTGATACGTGGACTTACCAGGTTCTGCACGCACTCCAAGATTTCCCTGCATCTCAGCAATTTTTAAATGCCATACGATCTTGCGAGATTATCCATCTCAAACAATTCAAGCTCAATCTGCGCGAACATATCTTTGGGGGCTGGAGAGAGCTGCCTTGACAATTTAAAACCACATGAGACTCACCATATCAATAGAAGTATGAGGACTTATCTCACACATTTTGGTGTACCTTTGGAAATTGCTCCTGGCTGGTGGTATGACAGAAAAAGAAATCACAAGCCTGTATTGCCTCGAGAGAGAGCTCTCTACCTTCGCCTGGATATTTCCAACAATCTCAGCTGTGCACTTTCTTGCCTTCGCCTTTCTGGCCATAACTTTCTGGTCCAAAGAATGTGTTGTAACAGGAATAGAAGGCCTTATAAGCTCAGGATCTGTGACAAATGTGACCGGCACACTGTTCAGGATGAGGAACACATTTTACTGGACTGTCCGCGTGAACATCTTGTTAGCCTTCACACACAGCAGCACCGCCAGCTGGTCTTCCCACCTCAATATGAGGATTATAGTCCAAGCAACTCGTTTGATCACTTTTTTGAACCACTTGGCAACTCGTTTGATCACTTTTTTGAACCAGCCAGATATGTGGCCTCTTTAATGGCTGAGTGTTTTTTTCCTTTCATTTTTTTCTAGCGCCTTTTAGGTTTAGAAGCTTTTTTTCCCATTCCAAGCTTTTTTTGTAGGTGCTACAGGTCTGGTGCTAAAAAGGTAAAAGTCTACGCTGGAAGTCACCAGCGTGCATTAAGCAAACTGCAACGATAATCCAAATTTTTACATGTTTTACATACGCAGCCTAGCAGTCGCACGCTTTGACTGATGGCTTTATATGTAAAGCCATCAGTCTAAGCCTGTAGCGATGTAACTGATGTAACCTCTGAAAATTAGCAAGCCAGATGCAATTGTTGTTTCTCTGTTCCACGACCCAAACGAAACCCAACAAACATGTATTAATTTAGGTCTGCCAATAATGCAAGAAGAGCTGCCAGTAATAACCTACCAGATGGCGCTGCCAATCCATACCCTATGAAACCAAGAGACATACAACCAAACAAACACGATATACACTTAAATTTAATCGAATATAAGTATACTGTGTAGACACCTCCCCTACTCGACAAGCAGAACAGGCACGAGAACAATTAAGCTGCTAATGCCTCGCTTACTCGGACACCACAAAACTCCTCACACCATCCTGCTAGGCTAGGAGCAACAGGCACCATCTGCAGCAGCCAAGCAATAAACCCACTCCACAGCCTCGGAGTTACTGGTCTTTTCATGACACTTATGAAAAGACTAAGCCTACATGCAATCAAATCCGCAACAAAAATCATACAGATGAGACGAGACATTGACCCCAAAAATATATGAGCTATACTCCTGGTGGTGTGCAGGCTTCTGCCTCCCAGCCACCTGATCCCAACTGAAAAGCCCATCTTATTGTTGTGTGTCTCTGCATCCATTGGGTGTTGCAGAACACAAAACATCCTTTCCTGATCCATGCCTGTAGTGTTTACACTATCTGCATTTGTTTTCTATTTTCCCTTTAAATAGCAGAACCCGTCCTCTAAGAGCTCCTTCCTTGATCATACGAGGACCTTACCAACTGCCATGTTCCTTTTTACTAAATGTTAACTTGACTCACTTTATTCTATAAATGTGAGTGTCAGCAAATCAACTGCGCCATGTGATACAGAGGAGAGAAAGAACAAAAGTCGTGCAGATCCCAGCAAACTATGAAGTGATACTGAGCTGATGTTTTAGTTTACTAAAATTGTTTATTCAGGCGTCATAGCAGACTTACAGCCTTTTTCAGACGCCACCCACAATTCCAGGAGCAGCTAGAGCGTCTGTGGCAAAAGAAACATCAGGAGCTGCGGCAGCTGAAGCATTTGGCTCTGCTACAGCTGCCTCTACAGCTGCAGGCGCTGCCACTGTGCCATTTTCATTAGCTTTGCTCAGGCCCGTCTCACCCCCAGGTCCGTCCATCACTACGTCCCTCTTTACCTCTACACCTTGCTGTGGCTGCTGTGGCTGTGGCTGCTGCTGTTCGGGCTGTTGGGGCTGCTGCAGCTGCTGCTGCTGATGTTCCTGCGGCCGTGGTTGTTGCTGCGGCTCTGCAGTTACACCTTGTCCCCCTTCCTGCTGAGGCACTGATGGTGCACCCCCTTGCAAGCTATTCTCCCCTACCAGCATGGCAGCAGGACCCTCGCCCCCCACCCCTGCGCCTGTCCCTGCCCCCCAAGACGGTAAAAATGATTGAGGAGGAGCCAGCTCAACTCCTTGATGAATTGGCTGCTCCAAGGCGGACGGAGGAATTAGGGAGGGTGGAGGTGCAGAGGCCTGCGGGACTCCCATTTCCAGAATGTCAGGCTGACCCATTCCCCCAATTCCCATTCCGAGGCTCATCTCGCCCCCGAGGTCCATCGCCCCCAAGCCCCCCATCGGCAGCCCCGGTCCTTGCTGGTAGCTGCTATTCATCATCTCGGTGGGGTCCATGGATCCCAAACCCTTTCCCCCTTGCCCCGCTCCCTTCCCTTCGTTGCCCCCTGCTGCATTAAAAGCCTCCTCTCCATCCTCCTGTGAAATTGGGTTGCACGTGTGTGGTTGTGTGAGTGAGAAGTGCCAATTACTTGAAGGCATGTGGCTAAGTAGGATGCACCATAATTGGCTGTACATTCGCATTTTTGGGTTTCGGCCATCAGTTGCAAGATTTCTTTCAACATCACCTTTGATTGAACGCAAGTGGAGACGAAGCAGAACAAGAAGAAAGCACACAAAAAAAGGCCAGTTTTTGAAAGCCTGCATGTTTCTAAAATTGTTTGTGCTGAAATAAAAGACACACAGTCACATGCAGGTTCACACCCACCTGATATAAATCAACCCAACCTTTTAAACCCCACCAAAGCTTCTTTCATGTACGGTTAGCATGGATGTGCAACACCCCCTCCCAGTTTCCAAAATACAACTGAGCAGTCCACTTCACAAATCATGAAAACATGCATCGAGCGCCTCCCCAACTGCAAACAAAACCCCCGGGATGTCGTGTCTTGTCTTCACCCTCACTGTTTTCATAGGTAATCTGCCTAAAAACGATGCTGACGTCCCTTTCCTGCTTGCACAGACGAAACCTTGACCTGCGACCACAAGCCTGCCGTACTCACAATTACCTTATCGTAAGCTCAACAGTCACTACCGATAGATTCATGACGCACCCGTTATAATGTAAGAAACACACACCAACAGCTGACATGACAGAGACATAACCACTAAACGGGTCGAACAAGCGCCCACCAACAGGTGAAAGAGACGCATGCTACCGGGTTCAACAAGATTTCCACTGACGGGCCACATATGAAACATTTATTCATTTATTAAGGTCAAACAATCCCACTCATTAGTCACGGTTCTTCCCTGTATTCTAGAGACATTACCTGCGAATCAAACACTGCCTGGTACAGCTCCCCTGCCAGGTTCAAAGTGACCACCCAGCGATCTGAGTGGCTCGGGGCAATTCCGCTAGGTTCAGTGGAGGCAGCAGAGTTGGGCACAGCACGGAATATGCCGTCCACTGCTGGCTCCAGATCTAAGGGTGGCGAAACGAACTTCTCATCTGCAAAGGCAAAGTTGATGGGAGGACAAAATAGGTTTCAGCTCAGTGACCTTGCTGCTGGGGAAGGTGCTGGAGATGCTGTAGCCCTCTTTCTGTAATTGTTTCCCAACTCTGAGAAGTCATGCGATGCCACAAAAGTAGGGTTGACCAGAACCGTACATATACACCGTATATGACCGTATATCTGGTGATTTCCCTGCCAAAAATATCGTATATACACCGTAAATATATGGTTCTGGCCAACCCTACACAAAAGAAAATACATGTCCTGTCTTCGTGTCAAATACAGAAAACGTGCAGCTTCCTTTGTGATGATGCGCATGCCAATTGAGCAAGATTTGCTGCACAATCTTCTTTGTGTGATACGACCCAGGCACATTTTAATTTGCACGTACTTGGCCTCGTCTTCTTGCGATGAGGTGCAGATGCACCACCCCCCGCCTGTTTGGCCTTCAACCGTGGTTCCCGAGCTGTTTTGGTCCTTTCCTTGGGCTCGCCAGCAGGCCGCTTCACTGGGGCCTTGCGAATCACGTCGTTCTGCACCAAAGGAAAGTTCAAGATAAGTGTACAGTACCTCTGCTAAGGTTTATGCTGTACTTTCACGGGCATGTCAGGGGGTATACTCCTTGGTTCACGTGCACTTCACAGGTGGGTGCCTTAAACCACGTATATCATGCATATATATCATGCATGTCCACTACTAAGCAAGGAAGATGAGCACAGCATTCACCTTGGTCGCTGGTCGCCCTGCCACCACCAGGGTGCGGTCTGTTTTCTGAGCAAACACCATGACGTCGCCCACCACCATGTTGAATTGCCTGTGCAGCTCTCCCGCCCCCTCGAGCAGGTACATGCGGCTCTGGTTGTTGATCCAAAACCTGGAAACAGGGGCTCAGAGAGTGTTTCACAGGTTTCGGACTTAGGGAGACAGAGCGCGTGCGTCGACGCAAGCGTTTCTGTCCCACGTTTCTGTCCCTGTGTTTCTGTCCAGAGAGCGGGCTGCGAGGCCATGCATGCTTAGCTGATTTCATTCATCTTCGTGTGCATGCACACCTGAACTTGAAGGTGTACTCATGCCCTCGGGTGTCCACAGCACGTACAGGCAGGCCACTGGGCTGCTCCAGGCGAGGAAAGTACTGCTCCGCAATGGCCTGGTTTCAAGTGCACGAAGACAAAGGTCGAAGAAATAACACAATGGACGTCACAAGTCCGTTCAAGAAAACCCTGGTGACCTAGCAGTACTATGCCCCTCAATACACAGCAACACATCACAAAAAAACGCACAACGCACCTTAGGAATGACGACCCTGCCGCTGCCACTGGCATCGCTGGCCGTGAGGGGCTTCTCAAAAAACACCGTCGCGCCCAGACTCTCCTGCACCTGGTGCAGAATTGAAGCTGCCCTCCTCTCATTTTCCTCTGGCGCCACATCTAGACTGGTGCTCATGTTGGTGGTAGTTCCTGCCTGAGTCCAAGCCGTGGTTCCAGCATGAAAGCACAGTCAGATAAATCGCATGTCCCCTCCATGCATCATGGAGAGCATAGTACATATGCTTCAGAGCGCATGACGATACACAGGCGTACTGACTGGTCCATGCGTGCTTGTACAATGTGGTCATGCAATGCGAAAACTACCCTCAATGCTTCTCAATTGGAGTGAGCGAAAGAGCGAGATGATGCAGAGAGCAGAGCGTGTGCGCCAGCATCATTGCAATCATGCACACACGCGTACCACATACCTGTTTGAAAGATTGTTTTCCTTGCTGGGAAAGCAAAGCTTGTGTCCTGTCCTGGCTGCTATGTATATAGGTATGTGAAATTTCACAGCACTCTTCTGTTCATTTTATCCCACTGAAGTTATTGAAAATGATCTTAAATGATACACATGGACATCACATCGCTTCAACTTTTTAAATAGTTTAGGGCAAACACTAATGAAGAAGCCGCACGGTCGTGTCCTGTCCTGGTTGCATGGAAAGTTAGTGAAGAGCAAGCCTTTCCAGGGATTGAGAGGGAACCCTCCCGAGGCACTCCAGCAGCCACAGCCGAGGACAGGAGCGAGCGGGATCCGTCTGGATGAGTATAGGTGCTGTTAGGCGCAATGTTATAAATGTACGCAATGACATGCACTGGAATCAAGACAGCCTATGCTCTAGCTTGCGCAAGGGACGAATCCTACCCTTCAACCATGTTTGGCAGAGCAGACATCACTCGTTCCTATTTCTTGCTTCAGCTGGATGGAAGAGCCTGGTAGCCCCCACCTTGAGCGCCACTTACGTGCGGAGGACGCGTACGCAACACAGCAGACACAGCGGATGGGAGTACCTGCCCTTCAGCAGCAGCTGTTGCGTGAAATGCAGGCTCGGGTGCGGTGTGCAAGGCAAGACGTGCTTTCATTCATGATGTGCATCTGTGCACACGCGTTGACTCTCTCTTTGGTGACTCCCTTCATGTAACAATTCAGCTGCGCAAAGCTTGCACATGCGTATGGTTACTTGACGCAAAACAAACAGCTCCACGTCGGATCTATTCTGAAGCCTGCACTCCAGACTCTTTTTCGCTTGAAGCTGTTTGGTATGGAATCATTCACTCTCTTTGCAAGCAGGCAGAAGCCGCACAGGGGGGTCAAGCACAAGCAACTCACATTCCCAACGACCCTCCCCCGGAGCAGATTGGGCCTTGGCTCTACCAAGGGGGCTCTGACTCTCTTGTGCGCTTCCCTGCGCCATGTGGGTCGCACGTAAGCAACTCAAGTAGCAGCAACAGCAGCAGCAGCAGCGGTAGTGGCTGTAGGAGTAGTAGCAATGCAGGAGAGATGGAATCTAATGCTGGTTACAGCAAAAAGAGAAGCGGCATAGGGGAGGGAGGGACGGGGGTAGCGGCTTGCTCAAAAGAAGGCGGGCGAGGAGGTGATGCTCTTGATGCGAAGCACCAGATTGTGGTGAATGAAGATGTGCTGTGCAAGGCCAGAGACTTTGCCTTTCAAACACTGGGCCTCCAGCTAGGTAATTATGTGTGCAAATGTGAGCGTCAAGTTTCCCATCGCACAGCAATGGTGCTCAGAACGACCTGCTGAACTACTGGACGCGTAGCACGCATGTTACCCTTTGTTTTCGACCCTCAGGAATGTGAGTGTGTGCTCTGTTTTGGCTGGTTTTGGTGTCATTTTGGCAGTTCTGCACTCTGCACCCAGCTGGCACCCCAGCAGATCAAATCACCATCACCTAATTCAGCACAAATTCAGGAGCAACGTGGTCTCCTTTGATGAAGTTTATAACCTCTCATTTTGCTGCATTGTAAAATGAAACCTGTCCTGCATATTACAGAGGCCGCAATGGGGAGCTTCAAGCTGTCACGCTGCCAGCGATTTGTTGCTATGACGCTGCCCATGGCTCCTCACGAGTCAGGCATGCCTGCCCACGACGTGTATTGCTGTATCGTGCGAGAGATCAGCACAGGTAGGAAAAAGAAAATTGCACAGGCATTAAGACCTTTACACATCACCTCAGGGGGGAGGGAGCCACTTGGGCATCAGACCCCGTAAAATTGCTTTACGACAGAAGGAGAAGAAGGGGGAAAATTACTTAGGGGGCCTGTAATCGGAGGACACGAGCCTACTTCTTTCTGTAACTTCTTTGTTGTCTAACACCCCCAAAAGAAGGCCATGGGGGGTGCTAGACAAAACAAGCTGAAAATTTTTGTCCGCCCTGTGCACTTGCCATTTTGTAATGAACAAAGCAAGCACAGATGTTTGCTAAGTTGTTTGTAAGGAATGCAAAGTGTTTTTGGATGTAAAGTGCGCACTAGAGATTCGCACAAGGGCTTGCCCTGATGCGTTGCAGAAGAGGCTTGACACATGCAGCTGCAAGCCTGATCCCGCACTATATGCAGGGTGTTGATTGTGCTGTGCCTTAATTAGGCTGCTTAAGCGACCTTTGTTTGTTGCACTCCCATTCTTTCGACTTTGTAAGTGCCTGCTGGCTTTTCTCAAGATCGCCAAGTTATGAGGTGCTTAATTCAATATTATTCCTAGTTCCTTGTGCTCATTTATGATTACACATTGTCACTCGTTTATGCTCATAGTCATACATGCAATGCAAATCTGTTTTTTCCCATGGATAGCTTTCTCTGATTCCACCTTCAAATTTGTTCCTTTCGTGCCAACAATGTGCGTACTTGCATGTTGCATGTGTGCTTTTTGGTTGCGTTGAGACATTGTGTTCAAAGTTCAAAAGAACAGATGCTGCAGCAACCATAACTATTCAACTTAACTCCATGCCAACCTGAAGGAAAAGGAGTCATTTAGGTATCAAGTGACGCAAGGTTTTTCTGTTGCATGAGTTAAAGCAGGTTCCAATACACACAGGCATCCTTTGACACTCATATACTGCTGGTCTTTCTTGCAGGCGCCATGCAGGGGCAGGGCCTTGTTCCCGGGGTATCAGGCGTTGAGTTCAGTGCTGATGGCAGTGCACTGTTGGTCACCCATCCAGATGAGCTTGGCAGGCCTCACAAGGTGCAAGGGAAAGAGGAAGAGGACTATTATATTATTACAAGAAATTGGACTGTGATCGCTCTTCCCCCAACTGACTCAGAAAAAAATAGCTACTTTGAATCGGGCATCATAAAACTCTTCCAACGCAAAACATGACTAGCAAAATGGGAGCAAGGGATTAGGGAAGTGGCAAGCTGGGACTGTATGCTTTTTTGCTAGTAACTTAACGTGCCAGGCAGGTGAGTTGCCTGTCACCTGTCTTGCACATGTACAGGTGAGTGTGTTTATGTGGAGGTGTGGGGGGGGGTGGGGGTGGGGGTGGGGGGGTGTGTGACATCCTGTGAAGCCTCAGACTTGATTATGCACATGTGTCCACAGCGGATCCCCTTTTGCGTGCCACAATTTCTTAGCCATCTTGTTGCACGATTGTGTACTTTCTGCTAGGGGTAGAAAATTCTATGGACTCCAGGTCAGTGACTAGATAATTAAGGGCTTGCACATACGCACGTATGGTTTTTGATGAAGTTTCAGAGTGAAAGGCTTGACAGGTCCTCCTTTTGTACTGTTTCACGGGTTGCTAAGGGTGGTAGGTAAGTGAGAGGTTGCTGCAACCCAATAGAGTCACAGTCTGTGCTGCTGATTGCAGGCCTTGCCACTAATTATTGACTTTCTTGCTCTTGTTGTCTATCTCTGAGTGTCATGAGCTGGAGCATTTGCTAGACAGGCTTGGCAAGCACAATGATGACCTTGGTCTGATACCTGTTATGCCTACAGCAAATGAATTGTGAGAAGTCTTTGCTCCTGCTTGGCCAAAATGTATATCATTCAGCATCAGGATCCCTTTTGTAATGGTCATCGTGCTTCTTTGACTCAGGTGGTAATGTACAAGCTAGAATCAGCCGGCAATCCTCCAAGCAGAGACCACCGTCAAGGTGTGGCATTTCATGTAAATTCAGCTTATTTGTCTTGCATGAAGGCATGCGCAGAAGCAAGTTGGGTAAAGTGCACAAACCGGTGCACAATGGAACAAAGTGCAGGTTCAACAGCGATAAGCTTGCGTGCACAACTGAAGTTGTGCCCATCCGTTTTTGCACTTTCTTATTTGCATCTTCAAAAGCAAAGGCGTGAAAAATACAATGCAAAGCCTTCAGTCATGGCACATGTTTTCTTAAACACCAAATATCTGATGACAAAGAAGCTGGATTCATTGTGCCACTTGCCCACTTTCAGGCGCTAGACTCCGTGCCAATGGCCTTCTAGTACACTCCGAGGCTGACCCTGCAGTTTTTCTTGCCCTGGGCCACACCAAAGACTGGACGTACATCACCATCAACGCAAACTCTAAAACCAGCTCTGAGGTGTGTACAGTCAAATACAGATACTGTTGACTGCATGTGTTTGATTAAGTGGGACCTTTAACTGATATGGTTCAAATTTAATGCCTGTCCACTACATCTGTCGGGATGCTGGTAAACTCACTACGATGGTTTTTCTCCTTGACACAGACAAATGATTTAAGCAAACGTGGTACCGCTGCAAGCAGTCCTTCATTTACAGAGTAATTTCATTGGTTTTGCTGGAAAACTTTTAATAGTAGGGCGGATTTGCACATTTTCGCTGGATCATCCCTGAGACTGTGCTAGAAAGGAAAACCATCTCTGAATGCTGTTCAGGTCGTAAATAGCCTCTGATACAAGCAACACCGTTTGATCAAACGTCTTTCATTTGCACATGCTCCTTCTTTCCAGCGCCGTACATCATCTACTAAATAAATGCGGAAATACTTGCATGAATCTGATGTGATTACAGGAGCAACAAACTGTAACTCAAGCATCAACTTCCTTGTAGCTGCTGTCCATGCCCGAGTCAGCACACTTCCAAAGTTTTTTCATACGCGCAACAAATGATGACTTCACATACGGTTAACTAGGTGCACCTCATTGATGCGTGGCGACCTTGGAGCAGCCGCCCCCGATGCTTGCAACCAAGGGTGCTTGGTTTAGAGTACTTTGTGGAGCACAGCACAGCCAGCCGCCACTTCCTGCTTCTCACAAACCTACTGCGCAATGCATCAACTTGTCTAGTTCCCTCAACAGCACAGCATCATGACCATCAGCAGCAGCAGCAGCAGCAGCAGCAGCAGCAGCAGCAGAAGAAGAAGAATATTGAAGATGGGCAGGGGCAAGGGCAGCAGCAGGGGACGTCTGCTTTGCCTGAAGGGTGCAGCTTATCTGAAGAGTACAGCTTGATGTGGGTTCACAGCTCTGCGGGATCTTTGGGTGCACAGCATTGGCAGCATGTCCAATGTTTGGAGGGCTCAATGAATGTATGCAGCAAGAAGGGGACGTTGAAAGATTCCAGTGTGGCAGCCCAAGATGCTAGCAAGCCTTGGCAGCAGCAGCAGCAGCCGACCCTGCATAATGTCTCTGCTAACACAGCCTCTTTTCCAATCATGGACATGGATGTGTTTGATGGGCACGTAGTACTCTACGGCCCATCCCCCCAAGGCATGCCTAGTGTACAGGTGAGCACAGTTTAACTCTGACTGAGTGTGTGCTGCTCTTGTGACATCACACTGTGTTAGAGCTGACAGGTGAGCACAGTTTAACTCTGACTGAGTGTGTGCTGCACTTGTGACATCACACTGTGTTAGAAGCTGACAGGTGCGGTCCTTGAGCTATGCTCTTGTCTGTGAGCAGACCACACACAGACGCCCTGCAGAAAAGTGTGCTGCGTCATCTGATCTGCAAGGGTGTACGCACTTCGCATACAGAAGCACATGGGTTGACAGATACGTGCTCTTATGTGGCTTATGCTGACAGGTGCTGCACCTGAGCAGCCATCATGCAAGCAACATCACAGAACGAGGGCTGCAAGGTAGCACCGGCGGTCCTACTGTTGGGGATGAGCATGATGGCTGGAGTGCTGGGGGCGCTGGGCATGTTGGCAGGGCTGCCTTTGGTGGCATTCTTAGAAGGGAGGTGCACAGCAGCAGCAAGGATGAGTTGTGTGGGAAGCTCAGCACGGTGCCCCTACCGCCATGGGCTCTGAACGTGGTACCAGGCGCAAACGCAGGTGGACAGGAATGGAATTATTTGAAGGCAGTGTCACTTCAAGATGTAGTGTCAATTCAAGATGTAGAGAGTTTTGCCGTGAAAGCAGCACCATTATAAGAAATCAGGTGAATAGGAATATTTCTTGAAGGCAGTGTCACTTCAAGATGTAGAGATATAGTGTCATTTCTTTGCTTGATCTGAGAGGGTTTCTCCCAAGATCATGCATTTGAGCAAGTTCTGACAGAACAGCATGATCCGAGACCCGCGCAGCAGGCTATTTCCCTTTACTTTTCCTACCTACGTGGGGTGACTAACCACCACTGAAGCAAATAACAATCCTCTTACCCAAGCACCCTGTCTCACAACTGCGCCTTGCAGACCTGATAGCTGTCGCTTCTCACCACACCACCCTGTGTCTCATCATCTTCATCTTGCAGACCCAACAGCCACCACCTTGCGGTTCACCGTCACCTCCCCAGTGCACCCTCCTCATATCTACGAGTACTGTACAAGCAGCGGCCAAATGCACTTGGTACACCTGCAGCAGGTACACACCATACTGCCTGTTACAAACCAGCCTTCCACGAAGCCGCCTCAGCCCCTCCATTTTCCACGCCATCCAAAGCCATCACCACCTCATGCACGTTCTGCATTGGAGCCCAATAACAAACCTGGTTGTGGTCCTGGCCAGCCTTCGCCTAGTGTATTGGGTGTGGGTACAGGGGTGTGGGCACAGCTAGTTCAAATGTTAGGCGGCCAAATGAGCCCTAACAACCAAGGCAAGGAATCCAGCAGCACCCACAGCAGCGGTGCAACAAGCAGGAGCAGCCGCAGCAGCTGTTTTGAAAGCGACAGCAGTGTGTGCCCTGGTAGCCAATGCACCTACAACATGAACAGTGACTCTGCGGATGGCGAAAGCAGCGCCATTTCCGGGTGTACACACCATCTGCACGACCCCACACACTATATTGTGAAGCGCCTGTACGTCCCCTCTCATGATAATGTGCTCATCCCCATCACCCTGGTTCACCACCAGTTCCACCATCGGCTGTTTCAAGCCCACGTGCAGCAAGGCAAACAACAGCAGCGCTCAGCACCACCACACTCAATTTGCTACCATCAGCAGTACGACCAACAACAATCCTCAAAGGCACTCTCAGGTCATTACCATCAGCAGCAGCCCTCATCAGAGCCACTCTTAAATCACTGCCCCCAGCAGCAGGGCGACCAAGACCAGCTCCTTCCTCCGCTGCTGCTACATGTCTATGGAGCGTACGGTAGTCCATTGGACCCTGGGTTTGAGCTTAGCAATCTGAGCCTGCTGGAGCGTGGCTACCAGGTAAAGAGATGTGAATCACGTGGTGTGCTTGGATGTGGCTACCAGGTAGAGAGCTGTGATTCATGCTGTGTGTGCTGTGCAAGCGCCCCTTATGTTCTTCCGTTTAGCTGCTCATAAAAAGAACAGACCAACTATGCAGCATTGGATTCACTCCCTACAACAACTGAGGCAAGGTACTGCTCATGTACCGTGTTCCATGACATTCCTCCTCCTGCAGATGAGCAAATGATCATACAATCAATGACAGCAAGAGCTTGATGAGTTAGCTCTGTTGTTCTGGCCAAGTGTCAAAGCTGCTCACTGCTGTCTACTTTGAGTTTGCCACTCAGGAGAAGCGATGTAAACCCTTGTAGTGCACAGGCTAAAATTGAGTACCAGTGTGCACTCTTAAGCTCCCTTCCTCTCATGCGGAGTGCCATATGCTGAAAAGGCCTGTTCAGCCGTATTTACCTGCACCATTCCATCATTCAGGTTGCGTATGCACATGTGCGTGGCGGGGGTGAGCACGGCCGCGCCTGGCATGCAGCAGGACGCCAACACAGCAAGCCCAACTCCCTACATGACTACCGTGCGTGCTTAGCAGGCCTGCTTGCTACAGGATACGCACAGCCTGGGCGAATGGCTGCCCATGCGTTCAGTGCAGGTGTGCCTGCATTTGTGCGTGTCTAATTTAAATGTGAACCAGAAGTAACAAGTTTATGACGAGAAAACGTATTCATCGTTTAAATCAGCGCGTACTTACTAACTTTGAAACTGCTGCTTCTGTGTTGTTTCTGACTATGCTGGCAACGATTCCTTGTACCAGTTCACAGAAACCTTGTGCTTGTCGGCCTCCACCAACACCCAATTCTTCCAGTTTTAAGTAGTTGTCCATGTGTTGTAGAGCATCTGCTGTACTGCTCCTTGGTCCACCTTGAAAAGTCTTTAGGCACGTATTTCCAAAGAGTGTACAAACCTCAAACAGCAATTGTCTGTGTTCAAGCCTCTTTTCCTTCCTTGTCCTGCCTGTGCAGGTGGCTTGCTACTGGGCTGCGCACTTGCTGATGAGCAGCCTCTTTCTCTCAACTTCAATCAACCACCCCCACCGTCCAGCAGCAGCAGCAACAGCAGCAGCAATAGCAGCATGTCTCCTATCCAGCACCACATTCCATTGAACTTGCAGCAGCTCTGGCCAGATCAAAAATTTATTGGTCCGAGCAGCTCCCCCTCCCTTCGTTGTCCATCAGCCACATCAGCCACAACTGCAAGCATTGAGCTTGTCCCTGTTATTCCCTCTGACATGCTGGCAGTTGCAGTGCTGCGTGCCTCTTTCTTGGACCTGCTGTCCATCATGGAAAACCCCAGTCTACCCTCCGTTGTGCGTGCGTTTTTCGCGTGAGCACGTGTGTGGGCCTGTACAATTTGGCGTCATCGACGCAATTCCTGCTCTGCGCTTTAAAAGTTATCGCATACGTACACTGCAATTGTTTTCATGATATATTTTGAATAGCATGCTGCTCCTGCCAGTTTATAGTTTATTGTGGTGAAGTGATTGCAACCCTGTGAGGAACAGCACATATGATTGCTGAGCCTTCATAAAAGTATAATAAGGACGTGTCAGAATGTGACACTGCTTGGACAACTCCTGTCTACATCCTTCCATACACAGGTGCATGAATATGATGAGTGGGGAGACGCACGCGACCCCAGCATGCTACCCGCTCTGGAGTCCTTGTGCCCTTACAGTAGGCTGGGATCCCGGTTGAGTGTGGAGCAAAGTGCAAGTCAGGGGAGCGTGCATCATTTGCAGGGCAGTACTACAGGGGAGGAGGGCCTTCGAGGCACGCAGTTGCTGGTAACATGTGCCATAGATGATGCGCGTGTGCCTGTGTGGTCATCCGCAAAGTGGGCGGCACGAGCGCGAAGGCTGCAGGTGTGTCAATTTTCTTGTATAAGGGTGTTTGCAGATTCTAAAAGAGAATAATCTGTGCATGCATTACGCTCCCCACATAAGGTAGACAAGTAGCCGCTCGGTTCTGGGTGACGGAAAATTCATTCGTTGCCACGGAGATCAGGAGGGTGGTGGTTAGCTGGGCCTGAACGTGGCTCCTTTTGAGGTAGTGGAACTGGAAAGGTCATGTCTGAAAGGCAGCGCTAGTAAGATGCTGCACAGGGGTCCTGCTTAACGCATTAGGAGAGTGATCCGTTCTAACTCATTTTTCTTAGCATGCAAGCAAGGTCGGTGTGCGCGTGTCATGTCAAGCCCTCCCCCCTGCCTGTTGCAGGACGAGCCAAAAAGACGCAGCATACAACGATCTACGCTGCCTGGCGGACGATGTGAGGGAAGAGCTCCAGATGTCTTGCTGCGGGTCCGCTGGGAAGGGGGCCATTTCTCGTCTTTAGAAAGTGAAGCTGAAGAGTACGCATTCATCATAAAATGTTTATCTGGGATTTGAATTGCTCCACCTAACTGACACCAAGCTGTCCACTAAGCCAGTGGACACATTGTCCACTAATGTAGTGGACAAAATCACGCCAATTTTTGCTACTGCTTTCTCACCTATATTTGCTTAATTTCATTTGTTTAGGTATGATTCAGTGTGTATACCGTTGTTCTCCTCGCCGCTCTGGTCGGGTCATTAAATGTTTGGGAACTGC
>Ga0307968_1000736_pt1 | contig 24757 bp, 30 predicted proteins | sample OrgLakmetagen650_FD_201834 | JGI IMG/M metagenome (GOLD analysis project Ga0307968, IMG submission 201834) | Saline water microbial communities from Organic Lake, Antarctica - #650 | ecosystem: Environmental > Aquatic > Non-marine Saline and Alkaline > Saline | place: Antarctica: Organic Lake...
CTTCATACATCAGTTTCCTCTATTTCTTTTGTTTAGCCAGGTTTAGTTTCAGGCTTTTTCCAAACTTCCGCTGAGATGCCCTTTGAGGCATATATAGTGATGTAACCTTACCTTACCTTACCTTTTCTTCTGCATCAGTTTCCTCTATTTCTTTTGTTTAGCCAGGTTTAGTTTCAGGCTTTTTCCAAACTTCCGCTGAGATGCCCTTTGAGGCATATATAGTGGTGTAACCTTACCTTACCTTATAAGCACGCTTCTGAGATTCATAAGCGCACTTGCCAACAACACTGCTTTTGACGCTTATGAACACGTTTTTCCCGTTTTCCCGGCGCTTGTGAGGCTCATAATCGCGCTTCTGAGATTCATAAGCGCGTTTATGATCACCATAAACACGCTTCTGGATATTGAAAGCGTAGACAGGTGCAAACTACCTCCTGCTTTGTTTAGGGGGCTGCAAGCTCCATGCAAGCATGCAAGCACACTCTTGGGCCAACACTGCTGCAGTTCCAACGGCATGACCGGGAAACAAGCACTCTAAAAATTGAGTTATGCTCATCATAAGCGCGTTTATGAACTTCAGGATCGCGCTTATGAATGTCAGAACCGCGGTGTAAATGCACTTCACGGAATCCGGCCAAAACAGCTCCCATCTGCTTCCGATTAATTAAAACATATTATAACACGCCCAAAACGAGCTATCCCCCCCAAAACAAAGGCCTTACAGGACCGTTTGGAATGCCTCAAAATTTCCGCGTTCACGCTTCTGGTTCATAAACGCGCTTATGAAGCTCATAAACGCGCTGATAACGCGAGGCTTTTTCACAGTGACAGGGAAAGAGGTCCGTCAGCCCAACACGCCAGTACCTGCCGGTTGCCGGTCCCCCCATATAGTAACGAAGGATACATAGGAATGACCTTCAGCCAGGTTGTTTGTCTGACCCTCATTAGCGAACCCTTTGTTAAACCTTCAAGGTGTTCTGGCTGCAAGGCCACCTCTAACAATGGTTCTTAATTCCACAGGTGGGGTAATGAATGCAAGATGTGAGAGAAAGGGGCAGCTGAGGGCAATGTGCCAGTCAAGCGGCTACACCAGTTCTGCTATTTATTTGAGCTAGCACAATACATTGGCACTATTACTTTGCTGAAAGGCTGCCGCTATAACAACCAGTAATCATTAACTCATGTGGCAGTCAAAAAGCCAATGCATAAGCATGAGGTGCGACAAAGCCTTTTATGTTCGGAAGGTGTAAGATGTGGAGGAGGTAACGTATCGGACCCATCGGAATGGGTTGTAGCTCTTGTCACGCTTCAGTATCTGCAGGTACTTGAGCACGATGCGGGAGGCGCTGTACATGGGCACAGTGAACCGCAAGTTGACAGGCCCCACCTGTGTGCGTGTGAGAACGCGCATGTGTGTGTATTGAGTGTATGTATGTGTGTGTATATGTAAGAGTGGTTGTGTGTGTATGTGTTAAGGTGAGTATACATGTGTTTGAGTGTATGTTTGTAATTATGTGTGTGTTGTGTATATGTGTTGTATGTAGGGTGCGAGGCATTATATTATATTGCCCCCATATCATATGATATCATATGATATATAATATTATTATATAATATTCTCAGGAATTGTAGAATTTAACTTTGGCTGTGCACTCTGGGGTTTTTGTACCCAAGGAATTGATTGTTAAAAACCCAGAGGGGGTTATCTGAACCCCAAAATGGGGATGTTTTTCCAGAGGGGGCTAACGGAGGAAATGCCTGAAAATGTGCATTTTTGCATTCAAAAGGCAGCCACTCACAGCCACTTCATCCAATCAACACCAATTTAGTACCAAAGTGAAGCTGGCACTGAGAGCTACCCGAGCATGTGTCCAGTTTTATGTGGGTCGCTTTGCGTGCTGAGATTGACTGCATTAAGCACACCTGGTGCATATAAACCCTATTGTGGTAATTTCCATGGGAAAATGGCTCGAATCCTCATAAAACACCAACCACTCAGCCGTTTTCTTTCATTTTTGTTGCAATGATATTCTTTTCCAATACGAATTTTCCACCATTAAAAATATTCCAGATTGGTGCAGTGGGTGAGTTGGTATGAACAATGTAGCAAAAAATGGCCTGCACGCCACAGCAATTTAAGCACATACCCCAAAATTGGCAAGCTCCAAATTTTACATCTATGGACAGAGCAAGGATTCATATTTCATTTTGGAGCTTGCCAGTCATGGGGCCCATGCTCAATCCACATTTTAAAAACACCTTTTCTTTTGGCTCAGTCAGCCCCCTCTGGGTAAATACGGTATTTGAAAAGGTGATACCGTAGGTTCACGATCACTTCGGGACCATACAATTTAAAATTAATTGAATTTTCGATTTTAGTTCGTGAGGGGGTCTGGGGATTTATTTTCGAGTTCGAATCCAGTTCGGGCAGGCTCTGTTGGGAATTAATTTGCGAATTCGAGCCCCCCACTGTTAGCTGATACTGATGCTGATGCTGATGCTGCTACTGTGCAGGCTGCCCATTGGCTGCATGGGAAGAACCACAGCTGAGTGCTTGCATGTGTGAGGGAATCCCTCAATTACAGTAGCAACCCTCTCTTACCCACTTGCCATCTTCACTAACTCTGTGTAAATGCCCCAAAGGAAGGGCCTGAAGGGACTGTGAGGAGGCTTGTTCTTGGAGCAGCATGCATGGACGCCCCACGCCTCTTCACAGCTGCGCCCCTTGCCTTGGCCTATGCCTCTGCCAGCTCCCTGAGCTGCCTCTCCCTCTGCAGCTTCTCGTGGTCTCTCTGCTGAACGGCCAGCCTCTCAGCTGGGGACCGAGGCTCCAAAAACGGGTCAGGGGTTCACAACCAGGGCACGCTGGGAGCTCATTTTCAAAAGCACCCTCAAAACCACTTAAAAGTAATTAATTTATCACTTCGAATCTAGTTCGGAAAGAGCGCCGAGAATTATTAAGAACTTCGTTTTTTGCCAATGATCATTTAATTTTCGAAGTGATCGTGAACCTACGGTATACGGTTCTGGCCAACCCTATATATACGCCGTATTTCCGTACATACCGTATACGAGGGAAAATGTTTTACTTAGAAAATTTTTATAGGGGGTTTTGCAGCTCATGAAGAGCTGAGTACGCATGACCCAATATTAAATGCCCAGAAAATGAATGGTTGGGGAGCTAGGCCTGCTTCAAGCCAAAAAGACCTTAAAAAGGCCTTTTTCAGTGCAAAAGAGAGTTCAACTACCATAACCAACAATAAAACTAATTATCAATGCAAAACACATGCATCAATAGAAAAGGGAAGCAAAGGAAGAGCTCAGTAAGAAGAGGCACGAGAAAATTGACCAAAAAGAGCAAAAAAGACTACTGGTGCTGGGATTCGAACCATGCACCTGAGAATACCATACATCCGCATAATATGATAAATAATATTATATTATAATGATATGATGAGGGCGCCTTGCACCCTAGTTGTATGTGTACGTGTATGTGAATATGCGGAAATGAATTACATGTATGTGTACACACATGCGATTATGTATGAACATGGCAACAGCAACTTGTCACTCTAGCACATTCAATCTGTGCTTCTGTTCACTCATGCTTCAACACGTGCTGGGTGATGTTCACACCCATTTGTTATACAGGTGCAAGTGCTTTTATACGGGCCGATTCCAACCCTACTAGAAGAGCAGATATACATTGATGTTAAGCAATTTAAAACGTATGGGCCCAGTCCAACCCTACTAGAAGAGCAGCAAGCATACATGTGCAGTTTAACAATTTAAATGTCAAGTCACACGTTTGGCCAAACCTCCAACACACCTCGGTCCTAAGGCTAGGTCCAAAGGGTTTTTCTAAGGTGAGTCTTGAGCGAAGGGTGAACTCTTGACCCCCACTGCACTTCTTGAACTTCCACCTGCACACACAGAAGAAACCAGGGATGTGTCATACGGGTTTTCGTATAATATGCCGTATCGTTGTTAACACGTTTTTCACCGTATTGAACGTCCCAAATGACTGCGTGACACATCCTTGGAGAAGTAGTGCATGATAAGGTTGTTGTATTACAAGCAGGGAGCTACAACTTATGAGTTCAGTGTGAAACACCTGAACTCAGGTTCTTGAAGTGTAGCATAAAGTGAGTTGTTCTCACTTTCTGCTTTTCTCCCGTTTCTGCTTTCCTTCTCCATTCTTTTTATTCCTTGGAGAACACAACTCTCTCTTTAGCATACTTCCCTTGGTAATAATGACAGAGCCCTATGCATCTCACGATGCAAGCGAAATAGAACCTGCATGAGCAGTGAAATTCACCCCGGCTGTGATGGGTTATCTGGGGAAGATGACTTCCTTGCAAGGGCCCCTATTCAGAGGACCCTGCTCCCCATCCTAGCTTGCTCCCTTAGCGGTACCTCCCCCTCCCAGCTGAGCCTGCACCTGCAAGCTCAAGCTCAATCTGCGCAGGCTGCTTGATGTTAAGATGTCCCTTCCGTCCTAAATTTGAGCTTTTTAACGCTTTAGGCGCATACATTTCAAGACCCTGTGCAGGCAATCCACATATGATTAAACTTTGCATGCTTGGCAACCACAATTGATATTTAGGGACCTGAACTTCACTGCGCATGAGGCTCGCAAACATGCATGAACATGACATTCTGTTATTAATGTTTGCCCGAGTACAGATGACAAGGGTGAAATGACCCAGCTTTTAAAAAAGATACTAAAGCTCAGTGCAGTGCTGCTCAGTGCTATATATCCAGCACAATACTGCTGTCACATTTAAAAAAAAGCTATCTTTGCACTTTCTTTGAACTTGCACTGCTTTTTGCTGTTTACACGACAAGTACATCTTTTGTCAATGCATGTAATTTCAGCCTCCCTCTCCTTGCACTGTCCCTACATTTACTGAGGAACTTATTCCACACTCCACACATCAACAATCACCACCAAGCACGTCATCATTGCGTGACTCCCGCTACTTGAGCTGGTGGGTTTTCTCGCTGTAATCCCATGTCTACTGAGGAGCTTATTCATCACTCCACACATCAACGATCACCACCAAGCACTTCAACGTTGCGTGACACCCACTTACTTGAGCATGTGGGTCTTTTTGCTGTAATTTCACGTTTGCTGAGGAGCTTATTCATCACTCCACACATCAACGATCACCACCAAGCACTTCAACGTCGTGCGACACCCACTTACTTGAGCATGTGGGTCTTTTCGCTGTAATTTCACGTTTGCTGAGGAGCTAATTTATCACTCCACACATCAACGATCACCACCAAGCACTTCAACGTTGTGTGGCACCCACTTACTTCAGCATGTGGGTCTTTTCGCTGTAGTCCCATGTTGGCTGAGGAGCTAGTTTATCACTCCACACATCAACGATCACCACCAAGCACTTCAACGTTGTGTGGCACCCACTTACTTCAGCATGTGGGTCTTTTCGCTGTAGTCCCATGTTTGCTGGCCTGCAGCTACGGCCTTGCTGTCCAGGTCACAGTGAACACGCTGCACATACCTGCAAGGTCACGCAGGTACATAAGTGCACACAAACTTCATAACTTTTGGCAAAGTTTTGATGTAACATTGCTGCACATTTCATAGCGCACACACACTGTACATGCCTGCAAGGTCACACAGGTACAAGAGTGGCACACAAACTTCATAACTATTGGCAAAGTTTTTGATGTAACATTGCTGCACAGGTCATAGCGCACACACGCTGCACATGCCTGCGTGGTCACACAAAGTCACACAAACTTCATAATTGATTACGGTGAATGAGCTGATGTGCCATCGCTGCGCATGCCATAGCGCGCACACGCTGCACATGCCTGCGTGGTCACACAAGGTCACACAGACTTCATAATTGATTACGGTGAATGAGCTGATGTGCCATCGCTGCGCATGCCATAGCGCGCACACGCTGCACATGCCTGCGTGGTCACACAAGGTCACACAAACTTCATAATTGATTACGGTGAATGAGCTGATGTGCCATCGCTGCACAAGCCATAGCGCACACACGCTGCACATGCCTGCAAGGTTGCACAGGTACAAGAGTGCACACAAACTTCATAACTTTTGGCAAAGTTTTTGATGTAACATTGCTGCACATGCCATAGCGCACACACACTGCACATGCCTGCAAGGTCACACAGGTACATAAGTGCACACAAACTTCATAACTAATTATGGTGAATGAGCTGATGTGCCATCGCTGCACATGCCATAGCGCACACACGCTGCACATGCCTGCGAGGTCACACAAGGTCACACAAACTTCATAATTGATTACGGTGAATGAGCTGATGTGCCATCGCTGCGCATGCCATAGCGCACACACGCTGCACATGCCTGCGAGGTCACAATGGCATACACAGAATGCAACTCAGGTAAAGGCGGCTGATCTGCTGTCGTTTGTGTAGGGTTGGCCAGAACCGTATATCTGCACCGTATATGACCGTACGTATGGTGATTTCCCTGCTACAAATACCGTATGTACAACGTATATGCCTATAATGGTATGGTTCTGGCCAATCGTATGTTTGTGCTGTGGCTAGGCCGCAGAGCACTTGCTGCACATGCCAGCTGTTGATATCGCTGCACATGCCAGCTGTTGATATCGCTGCACATGCCAGCTGTTGATATCACTGCACATGCCAGCTGTTGATATCGCTGCACATGCCAGCTGTTGATATCGCTGCACATGCCAGCTGTTGATATCGCTGCACATGCCAGCTGTTGATATCGCTGCACATGCCAGCTGTTGATATACGTAGACACAATCAAGATGCTTTTTAAACCTCTAGCCTTCCTGTCTGGATCAAACCAAACCAAATCAAATCAAATCAAATCAAATCAAATCAAATCAAATCAAATTAAATTAATCAAGTCATATAAATCAAATCATCATTCACAAGTGTGCATGGCAGCACGTCCATAGGTTTACCTACTGTACTCAAGGTCGCAGGAAAGATTGCAGGTGCAAAGCAGTGAGAGGGGGGGTGCAAATTAATCACAGAGTTTACAGTTGGGAGAGGTCTCCAGCCAGATTGTTTGACTGATCAGCTGCTAGCTAGGCTCTACCAGGCAGCCATACATTTATGCACAAATCAGTCACTGTGTGTGTATGTGTGTATGTGTGTGTGTGTGTGTGTGTGTGTGTGTGTGTGTGTGTGTGTGTGTGTGTGTGTGTGTGTGTGTGTGTGTGTGTGTGTGTGTGTGTGTGCGTGCATGTATGTGTGTGTGTGTGTGTGTGCGTGCGTGCGTGTGTGTGTGCGTGTGTGTGTGTGTGCAAATTCCACACACTGACCAATGGCACACAGATGACCTTCAGAACTAAATTGGAGGGCGAAGGAGGGGGGGGGGGCAGGAATGGAAACGGCCAGGGTAACAAATTAGGGCTAGCCAGAACTACACAGACACCACTTATGGCTGTCTAATTAAAGACGTCCTGTCGAAATATACTGTTTATATACCGTAAAACCATGGTTCTGGCCAGCCCTACTCGTGTCGTGATGGTACACGGCCACAATTCTTTGTGTATGCTGCCCCTTTACATTGGCAAATGCAAACACTCACTTAGGTGTAGGCACCTCTAACTGTGTCGTGATTGTACACGGTCACACGTTTCTGCGTATGCTGCCCCTTTACAATGCCAAATGCAAACACTCACTTGGGTGTAGGCACTTCTAACTGTGTCGTGATGGTACACCGTCACAACTCTCTGTGTATGCTGCCCCTTTACATTGCAAATGCAAACACTCATTTAGGTGTAGGCACCTCTAACTGTGTCGTGATGGTACTCGGTCACACGTTTCTGTGCATGCTGCCCCTTTACAGTGGCAAACGCGAACACTCACTTGGGTGTAGGCACCTCTACTTCTAAGCCGCTTGCTGCTTTGTCAGCCGGGATTTCACACCTGCGAGCACACACAAAGAATGGACATGAATCCCAAGCATGTTCCAAGTGCGAGCATACACAAAGAATGTAATTTAGTCTCCCAAGCATGTTCCACGTGCGAGCATACACAACGAATGTACTCTAATCTCCCAAGCATGTTCCACGTGCGAGCATACGCAACGAATGTACTCTAATCTCCCAAGCATGTTCCATGTCAAGGTACGTTATGCAACAGCTGTTCATCCATGTTATGCAACAGCTGTTCATTCATGTGATACCTCCAAACATCTTCGCATACACATTTCATTAAAGTTTTAGATCTAGTGTGCTTTTCCAGCTGATAAGTCAGCTGAACTTTGTTGCCTGCTGCAAGCACGAACAAGTGTGATGACAAAACAGCCTAAATAGCGAGCTTCTTTGCATTGCTCATGAAATGCTGTAATAGGGCTGTACCAAACCTGCCAGCCAACCTCATGAATCTAATGTGTTCTACATAGGTTACCTGTTGCCTAGCAATAAGTTGCTGCACAAGTGTCATCACAGCTGCACAAGTGTCAGTCAACACAGCTAGCTGCACAAGTGTCAGTCAACACAGCTGGCTGCACAAGTGTCAGTCAACACAGCTAGCTGCACAAATGTCGACACAGCTGCACAAGTGTCATCACAGCTGCACAAGTGTCAGTCAACACAGCTAGCTGCACAAGTGTCAGTCAGCACAGCTAGCTGCACAAGTGTCATCACAGCTGCACAAGTGTCAGTCAACACAGCTAGCTGCACAAGTGTCAGTCAACACAGCTAGCTGCACAAGTGTCAGTCAGCACAGCTAGCTGCACAAGTGTCATCACAGCTGCACACGTGTCAGTCAACACAGCTAGCTGCACAAATGTCGACACAGCTGCACAAGTGTCAACACAGCTAGCTGCACATGTATCAACACAGCTAGCTACACAAGTGTCAGTCAACACCGCTAGCTGCATAAGTGTCGACACAGCTAGCTGCACAAGTGTCAGTCAACACAGCTAGCTGCACAAGTGTCATCACAGCTGCACATGTATCAACACAGCTAGCTGCACAAGTGTCAGTCAACACCGCTAGCTGCACAAGTGTCGACGCAGCTAGCTGCACAAGTGTCAGTCAACACCGCTAGCTGCACAAGTGTCGACGCAGCTAGCTGCATAAGTGTCAGTCAACACAGCTAGCTGCACAAGTGTCAGTCAACACAGCTGCACACGTGTCGATTCGACACAGCTAGCTGCACAAGTGTCAGTCAACACAGCTAGCTGCACAAGTATCGACACAGCTAGCTGCACAAGTGTCAGTCAGCACAGCTAGCTGCACAAGTGTCAATCAACACAGCTAGCTGCACAAGTGTCAGTCAGCACAGCTAGCTGCACAAGCGTCAGTCAACACAGCTAGCTGCACAAGTGTCAATCGACACAGCTGCACAAGTGTTGACACAGCTGCACTAGTGTCGACACAGCTAGCTGCACAAGTGTCAGTCAACACAGCTAGCTGCACAAGTGTCAGTTAACACAGCTATCTGCACAAGTGTCGACACAGCTAGCTGCACAAGTGTCAGTCAACAAATCACAGCTGCACAAGTGTCGACGCAGCTAGCTGCACACGTGTCAGTCAACACAGCTAGCTGCACAAGTGTCAGTCAACACAGCTAGCTGCACAAGTGTCGACACAGCTAGCTGCTCTAGTGTCGACACAGCTAGCTGCACAAGTGTCGATACAGCTGCACATGTGTCGACACAGCTAGCTGCACAAGTGTCAGTCAACACAGCTAGCTGCTCTAGTGTCAACACAGCTAGCTGCACAAGTGTCGACACAGCTAGCTGCACAAGTGTCAACACAGCTAGCTGCACATGTATCAACACAGCTAGCTGCACAAGTGTCAGTCAACACCGCTAGCTGCACAAGTGTCGACACAGCTAGCTGCACTAGTGTTAACACAACTGCACAAGTGTCAATACAGCTGCGGCACCACTATGGCTTGCGACTTATGGCAACCAAGGTGAAAAGCAACACACTGCACAGGAAAACAACTCTGCTGACATTACTTTCACCATAACTTGATGACTAGACACTCACCATAACTTGGTGATCAGACACTCACCATAACTTGATAACTAGAATGGCTTTAAAGGGACTGCCAGGGTCTGAGTCCACTGAGCAGTACAACCGGAATGGGGGCTTGAAGCCTGTGGTCAGTAAGTTTGATCAAGTTGCCTTTTAAATGATCACCGTGACAGCATTAGCAGTATAGGCGTCGGAGATTCTTTGTCAGACAGAAGAGAGGACTAAAGTCACATTTTGCAAGAAAGTAATTTTCATTATTCCCAAGAGCTCCAGTCAAGTTTCACAAACTTGCGAAGAAAGACGCATGTTGGCGAGAACTGGTTACAAAATAGTTATACCATCTTAGTAGGTATTTCCGAGCTGATTGTCAATGAGACCAGCACCAATGCTTGTTAAGCTACTGTTGTAACAATAGAATTGAAGTTTCCTTAAACAGTAATGTGCTCTATAATTCCAGGCACAGATCAGTGCTGAGTGGAGGTTTATGGAGGTTCAGTAGCTCACGAGCACAAACTGGTAGACGCACTTCAGGATAACTTCAAAAATAGGCAGGAAGTGAATCTACACGTACACCTTAGGAATCTACACGTACACCTTAAAAACCTACACGGACCTACACGTACACCTTAGGAACGTACACGGACCTTAGGAACCTACACGTACAACTTAGGAACGTACACCTTAGGAACCTACACGGACCTTAGGAATCTACACGTACACCTTAGGAAACAGAGCCACTATAGTGCTAAAAACCGTAAAGCTTCACCACATAAAGGGGTAAACTTCTTAGGTAAATCGCATTGGCAATAGCACAGAACTATTTACACTTCTTTTGCATTTCATTTCTTTTGCAATTTCCCTTTGCACTTGTTTTCCTTCAGATATTTTTACTCAGCATTTTATTTCTTTTGCATCACACCTGTGGAGGTCCGGTAGTTCATGAGTGCAAACTCGCCCTCAGAGGGAACTAAGCTGATTGTCCGATCAATGTCAAAGGAATCCAAGTTAGCCACCTGGTCCAGAAGAATGAGTGTGTGTGTGTTAGTGCGTGTGCGTGCGTGTTTATATGTGTGTGTGTGTGTGTGTGTGAATGTGTGTATGTGTGTGTTTGTGTGTGTGAGTTTAAGTCAGCTACTTGGCAGGTACACTCCTTCTGTAGTACTGCAACACTCAGGAAAAAATACACTGCTTTTTATACAGGCCAATAATATACCCCATTTAAATTTAATTTGACGCATATAAATTGGCAGCAATGCTGGGAGGAAAAAATGGGATTAAACTCAAAAGCAAGTATGGACCAACAGATTCTTCTGTCTTTCCCCCCTTTGCCCCTTGTGTGAGTGCCTTCCACTCGCCGGCATTCCCAGTACCCCTGCTCCAACTTTGACAATGCAGCATGGTTATATATCATTTATACTGTTTATATCCTGAAGCAGAGGTCGATCGAGGCAACCTCGGAAATGCACCTTTTCCCTGCCAAAGTGGGTGCAAAATACGCAGCGGGCCTCACAGAACCTCCCAGAATGCCAAATTCCCAGCAAATGTCAATAATTTAGATATAACATCAAGTATTTAGCATTCTGATGAGTTATAGGGGGCTTTAAATTGGGTGGAGAGCTAAGTGAGTCTGGTTGAGTGGGTTGTTCACGGGGGCGACCTTGCCCGTCCCAAAATTAAGCACAAAAACACAACATTCAATATCGTTCTCAACATAATGTTTTTTCAACCTCCACCACACATGTTATTGTGCCTCGACTCCCCAGAATAAATTAGCATAGTCTACTCACCTGCGGTTCAGTCCGCATCTCTTGCACATAACAACATGTCACACTCCCAATCACATAACAACATGTCACACTCCCAATCACATAATCGTAAAAAACAATTTCAGGTTATTAAGATGACATGACATGCGCATATATGCGTACCTCATGAAATTGGCAATTTTCCAACTGCACTACGCACACCTCATGAAATTGGCAATTGTCCAACCACACTACGCGTACCTCATGAAATTGGCAATCGTCCAAGTACACTACAGAGGACGAAGGGTCTCCAATGCCCAAGGCCATACTGTTACCTACGCCGTATGGCATATCACGGCGCCCTGTTTGAAAAGTGTGTGTATGTACATGTAGGTGTGTGTATGTGTGTTTAGAACGTGTGTGTATGTACATGTAGGCGTATATATGTGTGTGTTTAGAAAGTGTGTATATGTGTGCGTGCTCCTATGTGTGAGTGTGTGTGTGTGTGCTAGAGTGTGAGCATCGCTTATTTTCTCCAAGTCACAGTCTCATGCTAAGATGCTCTATTGGTTTAGACGCACAACTCAAGTGCACCAACCTTTTAAGTGTGCAGGCAAGAAGGGTGTGCCTCAGCACAACCTTGATGCACAACTCAAATGCTCCGTCCTTTTCAGTGTGCGTGCAAAAGGGGTGGTGCCTCAACACAATCTAGATGCACGACTCGCATGTTCCGTCCCTCCTAGTGTGTAGGCAAAAAGAATTTGGGTGGTGCCTCAGCACACAGTACCGTACCTATGACCAAGTCATCGTTCAGTTTAATTTTAATGGGGGGGTTGCCCGTGAGGTAAGACTTGACTTGAATGGCACCGTCAACCTGCAAGCACACACACAACAAACAAAGAGCGTTATTAGCGTTAGCATGTCTCGCTCAGAAAGCAGCAGAGGCAGTGCTGGGCACGAAAGACTGGTTTAAGTAAGCGACGGACATGAGCAGCTAATCGTAAGCAATGGACATGATCAGCTAGTCGTAAGCAATGGACATGATCAGCTAGTCGTAAGCAGTGGACATGATCAGCTAATCGTAAGCAATGGACATGATCAGCTAATCGTAAGCAATGGACATGATCAGCTAGTCGTAAGCAATGGACATGAACAGCTAATCGTAAGCAATGGACACAAGCAGCACAGAGGATATTTTCTTGAATGGATGCAATGCAAAAGCGGACGTTTTTCAAATGCTTGCAACAGTGCAGCAATGACATTTTATATGGATGGGGGTTGCCGTGAGAAAAGGCGTTTGACTTGTCAGGCACAGTCATCTCCAGAAGTTAATACACAAAAACTCTGCAGGTTTGAGAGAGCATGGAGCGCAACAAGCATTGTATAAGGATAAGGATCATGCAGGACGACATCTTCAAGAGGTCAATTAACAAAGGCTCTGCGGGTTTGAGAGAGCGCGGCAAGCATTGTATCAGAAAAAGGACCATGCAGGTCGACATCTTTAAGAGGTCAAATACATAAAGACTCTGCGGGTTTGAGATAGCGCAACAAGCATTGTATCAGAAAAAGGACCATGCAGGTCGACATAACTCCCCTGAACACTAAATAGGGAATGGAATCGCAATGGTACCAAGTTTTAATCGAGATCTTTTCCACCACAAAAAGACTAGGGATTGTAATAGAAACCAGGAGGATAGTGGGCTTGGATTTTAGTTAAAGCGTGGAGTTCTGGCCTGCCTGACTTTGCTGTACATCGTGATTTTAATCATACAGAATCAATGGAAAAAGATTGCTAAATGCACTTACAGTTATGTCCTGATTACAATCCTAAAGAATCCTAAAGAATCCTAGGAAAGAGGTTGCCAAATGAGCTCAGGGCTGGGCAAGCATCACCACACTCCACAAATCTTGCTGCTACCATCCATCACTATATTACCACTTTCCTCTATAACCTTCCTTGCCCTAGTTGCTGCGAATGCATCACAGACAGATACCCACTCCTAAATTTTCTTCACAGCAAGCTCTACTGGCGTTAGTTGACAGGTTCAATATTTATACGAGCTTGACAAATACAAGATACATGTAGGCAAGCTATACTAGCATGCAGTGAAACCTTCAACATTCACAACTTCAATTAATTGAAAGGTACATGTAGGCAAGCAATACTGGCGTGCAGTGAAACCTTCAACATTTATACGAGCTTAACGGATCATAAAATACATATTTCGACGTTAAAAGGTGCATGCAGTACACGCCACACATTTGCGACAACCATACCAATTGACGGACGGAGAGCACAGTACAGCTTACCTGTGACTGTGAAATGCTGCCGGTGGCGTTAAAGGTGCCTGTTACGCACTCTAAACACACTCACGACAATCATACAAAATGAAAAGCAAAGGGCGCAGTAGAGCTCACCTGTGACTGTGACATGCGTCCGGTGGCGCTGAAAGTGCATGCTATGCACTCCACACACTCACAACGATCATACAAATTGAAGGACGGAGAGCACAGTAGAGCTCACCTGTGACTGCGACATGTTGCCAGTGGCGTTGAAGGTGCCTGTTACGCACTCCACACGCTCACAACGATCATACAAATTGAAGGACGGAGAGCACAGTAGAGCTCACCTGTGACTGCGACATGTTGCCAGTGGCGTTGAAGGTGCACGTCATGCGCTCCACCACATCCACAAAGATCTCGTCCCGCCCACCCTTGCCGTCCGTTCTGTGCTCGCACCAAGGTTGTGCAAACGAAGAGCAATGTGTGTGTGTGTGTGTGTGTTACACACATTCAAAAAGAACTCGTCCTGCCCACCCTTGCCGTCCGTGTGTTTGTACAAAGGCCAAACCAATACAGTGCAAAGAGTGAGCTAGTCATAAATGTATCATCCCGCTTATGTGACGTGTGCAGGCGTGCTGAGGCGTGCTTCTTGCTTTTGCAGACGTGCTTCTTGCTTTTGCAGGCGTGCTGAAATCGAGTTTGGATGCATGAGCTGTACTGTACTGTAAAGCTTTATGCACTTCATTTGTGGGTGGGTGTCTTTTTTTGTTTTATGTCATAAACAGTCCCCAACCAACTCCAGTGCTAAACTACAACAAAAGTATGTTCTTCAATCGTAGGATTCTTGCCAGCTGCCAGAAAGTAGAGGCAGGCCAGCCGCGCACTAACCAGCATGCCGTAGATTCACGATCACTTCGGGACCACACTTTAAGAATTTAATTAATCTTTTATTTTTTATTTTCAGTTCGTGAGGGGGTCTGGGGATTGATGTTGAGCTCGAGGGCACTTCGAGAAGGCCCTGTCTGGAATTAAATTTTGAACACTGTGAATGCTGTCTGTGCACTGCTAATGCTGTTTGTTGAAGAGGCTAAAGCTGTGGTTGAGGCTGAAGCTGTGGCTGATGCTCAGCTTAGTGCTTGCACGTGCGCTTCCTCAATCAGAGAAGGAACCTTCTCTTACATTTTCCATCTACACTCACTCTGTATGGATGCCCCTGAAGGGGCTGTGAGAGGTGGAGGCTTGTTCTTATAGCTATGCGGGCGCCCCACAGGCCTCTTCCCAGCCTCGCCCCTTGCCTTTGCTTCCTCTTGCAGCTCCTTGAGCTGCCTCTCCCTCTGCAGTTTCTCGCAGTCCCACTGCTGAGCAGCCAGCCTTTCAGCTGGGGACTGAGGCTTCAAGAACAGGGCCAGGGGGTTCACACTGGCGCTCTTGGAGCTCATTTTGAGAATTACCCTCAAAACCGCTATAAATAATATATTTATTACTTTGACTTCAGTTTGTAGAGTGCCCCGAGAATTATTTGTAATTTTCTTTTTCTGACAATTAATTTCCGAAGTGATCTGCGGTATTAAAAAAGGTGACTTACATGCCAACACGTGTGATCTGGTCAAACAGTGTGTTTCTCAACACTGTGCCAACACATGCCAACACTTCCCAACAATCCCCAACACTTTCCCAACACTCTGCCAACACATGCCAGCACTCCCCAACACTTTCCCAACTCTCTGCCAACATCATGTGTGATCTGGTCAAAAAGGGCTTCCCACCTGTTGTTATCCAGCACATGCCAACACTTCCCAACACGTTCCCTGCACTCTGCCAACACATGCCAACACTTTCCGAACACTCTGCCAACACATGCCAACACTTTCCGAACACTCTGCCAACACATGCCAACACTTTCCCAACTCTGTGCCAACACTCTGCCAACACATGCCAACACGTGTGATCTGGTCAACAAGGGCTTCCCACCTGTTGGTATCCAGCACATGCCAACACTTCCCAACACTTCCCAACACTTTCCCAGCACTCTGCCAACACATGCCAACACTTTCCGAACCCTCTGCCAACACATGCCAACTCTCTGCCAACACTCTGCCAACACATGCCAACACGTGTGATCTGGTCAAAAAGGGCTTCCTCCCTGTTAATATCCAGCACATGCCAACGCTTCCCAACTTTTCCCTACACTTTCCCAGCACTCTGCCAACACATGCCAACACTTTCCGAACACTCTGCCAACACATGCCAACTCTCTGCCAACACTCTGCCAACACATGCCATCACATGCCAACACTTTCGCAACACTCTGCCAACACAAGCCAACACGTGTGATCTGGTCAAAAAGGGCTTCCCACCTGTTGGTGTTCAGTACAAGCCAACACTTCCCAACACTTTCCCAACACTCTGCCAACACTTCCCAACACTTTCCCATCACGTGTGATCTGGTCAAGAAGTAAATAGTAATTCTCACCTGTTAGTATCCAGCACACTCTTGAACACGCCAGTGGGTCCTTTGTGGAGGCTGAACAGGGGGGAGATGCCAGACTGCAAAGGGTGGGTGGCAGATGCTATTAGTTTGGCCCAGTGAAGAGCGTTTAGGCAGATGCTGTTTGTAACTGACATCAGAATGGCGGAAAGTACGCTATGTTGATTGGCAAGTGTTTTAATAAAGAAGTAAGCTCGTAAGAAAAATGCATGATCAGGCAGCAAAGGCAGGGTTCCCCACATCTTTTAAACATGTGCAATGTGCAATTTGTGAAACTCTAGCTAGCAACGGCTTATTTTGTCCCATGTCATGATAGTCTGATGAAACATATGCCTCCGCTTTTTGTAAAGAATCCGGCTCCACAACTCACTAGAAACTGCCCACACAAGAAAAAGGCATTGGGACAACGTGCGTAGATTATGTGGGCGCTGTCTTGACTCCACCCTTGTAGGTGTGGGTTTGGGTGTGTGTGTGTGTGTGTGTGTGTGTGTGTGTGTGTGTGTGTGGGTTGATCAGTACACAACTACCTCAGGGCACGCAAGCACCATACCAAACAAATAGGGTTGGCCAGAACCATATATATACAGTGTACATACGGTATTTTTGGCTTGAAAATCACCAAATATACGGTGTATATATACGTATATATACGGTTCTGGCCAACCCTACAAACAAAAGTATGAAAAAACAGTGCAAGAAGTACGCCCGGGGGGGCCATCTTCATCCGTGTCTGCTACGCTCATCACATAAATAGGGTTGGCCAGAACCATGTATATACGGTTTATATACGGTATTTTTGGCAGGGAAATCACCAAATATACGGTGTATATATACGTATATATACGGTTCTGGCCAACCCTACGAACAAAAGTATGAAAAAACAGTGCAAGAAGTGCGCCCGGGGGGGCCATCTTCATCCGTGTCTGCTACGCACATCACATAAATAGGGTTGGCCAGAACCATATATATACGGTTTATATACGGTATTTTTGGCAGGGAAATCACCAAATATACGATCATATACGGCGTATATATACGGTTCTGGCCAACCCTACACATAAACATATAGTCCACGTGACAACCTTACTACTTACTACCACTCATCCCCCTCATTTCGTTGGAGGCGTACTTGAATAATTTATTGCTTCACATAGAATGGTGCTTAATCTGACTTGATATCATCTTGACCAGCTTTTTCCTAGCATTGTCAACGACGCAATCCAAACACAGGCGTCACAGATACAAAACCAAAGCTTGCCCAGGACATCACTAGTGTTGGCTTTTTGATAACAATATCAACAACAATGCCAATACACAACCATGTCACCATTTCACACTTGCAAAGATCCACACACACACACACACATACACACACATATACACAGACAAAAACACACACGCACACACACATGCACACACACATGCACACACACACACACCATACACACAAACTCAAGTTCAAACCACAACCTACCGAGGGCGTCACTGGTATTGGCTCGTTGAGCACAAACATCTTGAGGGCGTCTGTGGAGGTTGACTGCGGATAGCCGTAATCGATGATCTCATCCAGCAACTCATACACCAGCACAAAATTTTTGCGGATGGCATCTTCAGATAGCACGCCACAGTAGTCCTGCGTGGGTGCGGCCAGCACATGCACATCGTTTTTATCTGATTACTTTTCGCACTTACACCAAAGCAGAGTTTATGCGGATGATGTTTCCGGGTAGTGTGCCACAGAAAGCTTTGTGTTTGTGTTTGTGAACTATGTGTGTGTGTGTTTGTGTGTGTGTGTGTGTGTGTGTGTGTGTGTGTGTGTGTATGTGTGTGTGTGTGTGTTTAGGTTGAAAGGCATGCCACTTCATTTTGGTAAAGATTTAGCGGTCCTGAACGGGCACACAAAATAAAAGTGACATTGTCAGACAGCAGGCCACTAAAGTCTCTGGTGCGTGCAAACTCAGTCCTCATTTTGCTTTGCAATCCTTGTGTGGCAGCAAAACAATACATTGGATGCTGACGTCCCATGCTGTAAAGGCTCCACAAGGATTACAAGCAACACAGCTTTAAGCAGTAACAAAATTATGTTGAGCAAATGGGAAGACAACATACCCCCTGACACAGGAACCCCACAGAGTGGAGCTCAAAACCCTAAATCCGACCTGAAAACCTGAAATTGTTCTGACCTGGCAGAGTTGAAGGAAACGAGGAAGAAGACAAAAGAGTTGAAGGAAAACAGCACAAAGACAAAAGAGTTGAAGGAAACGAGCACGAAGACAAAAGAGTTGAAGGAAACGAGGACGAAGACAAAAGTTAAAGGAAAACAGTACGAAGAAAAAAGAGTTGAAGGAAACGAGCACGAAGACAAAAGAGTTGAAGAAAAACAGCACGAAGACAAAAGTTGAAGGAAGGATGCCATGTTTGAAGGATGCCATGTTGAAGGAAAACAGCATGAAGACAAAAGTTGAAGGAAAACAGCACGAAGACAAAAGTTGAAGGATGCCATGTTTGAAGGATGCCATGTTGATGGAAAACAGCACGAAGACAAAAAGTAGGAGTGGAGTTCGACTTGTGGGTGGACATCGTACATTTCAACTATGCCAGAAACCAAGCCCAGTGGTACCCTTCGCCCAGGGCTCACTATGTCCACACAGTAGAGTAAGTACCTTGCAAACGCACTTTTATGTTCTGCATTTTCGTGTACTCCATATATGTGCGCTTTCGTATAGGAACTTCACATTACTGCATTTCAAATGTATACTTCATAGAGGTGCGATTTATAAAAGGAGGCTTGATCAGATCCACATAGCAGTACTGTGTGTGAGCATTTGCAATGCAATCGGTAGGTATTGCAATTTATATAAATCCTTTATTTACGGTTCCTTTGTCCAACTCTTGTGTTTTTCAATCCCCATAGCTACAAACAGATAGGTTGCCTTACTCTCCCTTGCACAACTCCAAATCAAAACATGAAATTAAAATCTGACAAAGGAACACACACAGAGAGAGAGAGAGAAATAGAGAGAGAGAGAGAGAGAGAGAGAGAGAGAGAGAGAGAGAGAGAGAGAGAGAGAGAAAGAGAGAGAGAGAGAGAGAGAGAGAGAGAGAGAGAGAGAGAGAGAGAGAGAGAGAGAGAAAGAGAGAGAGAGAGAGAGAGAGAGAGAGGATGCTAAAGCCATGTTTTCAACACATAGAACTTCAGCTCTACAAACAGCAAACCACTGCACCCACCAACACAAACACACACACACATACACACACACTTACGCACCTCATCCCAAACCGAATCTGAGCACGTATATGATTTAGAACAAACTGTCACAACGCAGTGCTGAGCTGACGGGATTTCACATCCAAACACACACTCACAGCTCCAAAACGCACGTATCATCTAAATTATACCCTCCTCAACCAGGGACACCATACTAGTTCAGAGTGAGCACCCAGAATAGCGCACCCTATATCTAGGGTTGGCCAGAACCGTATATGCACCCGTATATGACTGTATATTTGGCGATTTCCCTGCCAAAAATACCGTATATACACCGTATATATATGGTTCTGGCCAAGCCTACCTATATCCCATCCCAAACTAAGAACAGTCGCGCATCACCTTGATGATGGTGCACACCCTCCGCAGAAACTCAAGCACAAAGGAGGGGGACATGTTTGTCCGTGTGGTGGCCACCACTTCCACACCCCCTTCCTTCACGTGCAAGTATGTCACGCCATCCACGTTGAATACAGGGGGGGCCTCGTCGCTGCGGTGTGACAGTTGCGTGCGTGTATGTGTGTTGTGTGTGTGGTGTGCTCCGGGGGGTTAGCCTGATGCTATGTAAGATGCAATGCTAAACGCTGTATGACAAGTGGTAGGAGGTGCACAAGTTACTTGTATATGAGTGCAGCCTGCACAAGTGAATGTATGATTATGCGTGCGTGCACCTGTGTGTGCGTGCATCAGAGTGTGCGTGCAAACATGTGTGCGTGCATACATGTGTGTATGAGGGTATGTGTGTGAGTGTATGTTTGAGTGTGTGTTTGAATGTGTATGTTTGAGTGTGTATGCGTGTGCGAGCATGTGTGTGTATGTGCGTGATCGTGCGTGTGTGTATGTATGTGTGTGCGCGTGCGCATGTGCACATGCGTGTGCGTGCGCGTGTGCGTGTGTCCGTGCGTGCGTGCGTGTGTGCGTGTGCGTGTGCGTGTGCGTGTGCATGTGTGAGTGCGTTTGCGCGTGTGTGTGTGCGTGTGTGTGTGTGTATGTGTGTGTGTGTGTGTGTGTGTGTGTGTGTGTGCGCGCGTGTGTGCGTGTGTGTGCTTTAGCGCGTTCCTTCCTCTCACCCTTCCTTCCAGAACTTGGCTTTGCGAAAGAAAGTCTCAGCAGAGTTCTTTGGCACGTTTCCCAGGTAGTCACGCCGAATGATCACATCTCCGCGTGCAGACAGGATGTAGAACTGGGAAAGCATCTGCCCAGTTTTAACCTTGATACCACTCCTAGCTCACTAACTGCCTGGCATGCATGCTTGAAACACTGGCTGATTGCATTGGGAACTCCGTAAATTCCAGATGTGCGCTTAATATTTTGTATCACAAATTATTAAAATTTATTTTGGGGTTCCCTTGATACCTGTAAAAGTTCCTTTTTTAGATACAACAAGTGACAGCCTCTTGAGAGTAGAGAAATACTTCTCCAGGTTGGTGTTCCCTCTGTGATGGGTTTGTGCCAGAGGCACGCTTACGTAGTGCTTCTGTACGTCAATGCCTGGTTTCTCCTTCTCTTTGATGCAGGGTCTGGAAAGGGAATATAGCAGTGGGTCTGGAAAGGGAGGGCTTGCACGCGCTTTAATAGCCCGTTCGTTGCCTCTTGTTCAGTAACAATGGCGTCCAAGATATCCACCAAACCACGTGGAGAGATTGGGGAGCTCACCGCTTCCCTGCAGAGCCTGTGCACAGCTGGGAAGCGCTCGGACAAGGAGTTGCGCGAGCAGAAGCGCGAGGTGTTCAAGAAGGCGGTCCACTATCTCACCATCGGTGCGTTGGTTAAAGAGCGTAAGCAATTGTTCTTCAGTAAACAAGTTTGCGCGCGTGCACGTGTTAACATATTAATAACACGCCCTTGAGCGTCTACTCATAATTAGGTATTACACTATTACACTCCTGTTAAGCATTGTCATCGGGGGAACCAGATGAGTTTCTAGGGTACATCTGAACATGTGACGCTATTGTTCGGTTGTATTCCTATTCCACACATCTACAAGAGCTCAACTTATGTGGCATGAGACGAAACACTTTCTCTCTTTTGTCCCTAACCAGCGGTAGCACGCTTGCAGTGTGAGCGTACAACTAACTCCCCTCTGCCTTCGCAAGTATGTGCATATTATTTCATTAGCACGTAATGTCACATTGAAGAAGGTGTGGACGGGGTTGCTGGCATGATGACCCAATAATGATGTAAGCTGCAGGAGGAGCCAGGTTGAGAGCGCCACGCCTTCTCCGTACGCAAACAAGCATCTGCTCCTCTGCCTCAAGGCGTAACCCCCCAAAAAATGCCAATTGCATTTACTGAACGGAAGGCACAAAATTTACAACCACCATCATCTAACGCATGCTAGGCATTTGCAATACGGCAAACGCATGCGCATCCTTCAAAATACAGCCTGCCACTGAGGCACACAAAAGGCCCCCTTAGCTTCAGTCAATTAATCACAGTCAATTAATCACAGTGAGAGCACTTCAGTAACCCTTGGCCTCCTCAGTAAATTTGAGCATATCAGAGCACTTTAGAAAATATAAACATATGAGGGCACTTCAAAGGCACTTCAAAGGCACCTCAAAGGCACTTCAAAGGCCGTCTTGTTTATTCATGCAGCCATGGACATGTCGTCCCTCTTTGCCAGCATGATCCTCCTTAGTAAATTGAGCATATGAGAGCACTTCAGTAAATATGAGCATATGAGAGCACTTCAAAGGCTGTCTTGTATGTACCTGCAGGCATGGACATGTCGTCCCTGTTTGCCAGCATGACCTCATGTGCGAACCTCAGCCCTGATGACGTGGTGCTCAAGAAGATGTTGTATCTGTACATCACGCACTACGCCACTCAGGCACCGGACCTGGTAAGTTCTGTGGTTGGTTAAATTGCGTGCTGCCAAAACAATCATTGAATGTTGATTGGTTTAGTTGCGTGCTGCCGAAACAATCATTGAATATTGATTCTGTACATCACGCACTACGCCACTCAAGCACCGGGACTGGTAAGTTCTGTGGTTGGTTTAGTTGCGTGCTGCCGAAACAATCATTGAATGTTGATTGGTTTAGTTGCGTGCTGCCGAAACAATCATTGAATGTTGATTCTGTACATCACGCACTACGCCACTCAGGCACCGGACCTGGTAAGTTCTGTGGTTGGTTTAATTGCGTGCTGCCGAAACAATCATTGAATGTTGATTGGTTTAGTTGCGTGCTGCCGAAACAATCATTGAATGTTGATTATGTACATCACGCATTACGCCACTCAGGCACCGGACCTGGTAAGCTCTGTGGTTGGTTATATTGCGTGCTGCCATTACAATGTTGGTTGCAAGTTGCCGTTACAATCATTGAATGTTGATTGTCGTCAACTGTGTTGTATTGGAACAATTTTTGGGAGGCAAGCATCTTCAAAACGGTCGACTGTGTTCCTCTTTCCTCTTGTCTTATCGTGCCAGCATGGATACATATCGTCATGGCACGAGTAAAAAATATTTTCTGTACCTGAAGATATCTTCGAGCCTTGAATGGCACGCGATGCCTCTACTCATCATCTGTGAGAGATCTCAGTCACCTGTGACTGACCATATGCATTCCATTCCCATAAAGTATCCTTTTGCAACTCAGAATTGTGTCGGCGCATGCAAATCACACGCGCACGCAAATGCCACACAGGCTCTGATGACCATCAACCAGCTGCACAAGGACTGTGTGGACCAAGACCCCACAGTGCGAGGCCTGGCTTTACGTAGCCTGTGTTCTCTGAGGGTTACAAACTACGTCGAGTATGTGGTGAGTGGCCTGCTGGTTTTCTTTGTTTTTCTTGGTGTCAAATATATTGGGTATGTGGTGCGTGGCTAGCAGGCTTTCTGTGCTCTCTCAGGGTGTCAAGCTACATTGAGTGTGTGGTGCGTGGCCTGCTTTTTTGTTCTTCTGTAAGCAGCTGCTGTAAGTGTGAATTTGTATGCCAGCTCCTTGGTGGCTCATATGTGTTGTGAGTTCTCGAGCCCCATTATAATTCCTTGGTGCCTCCTACGATACTATTATCCTCTAAGCAAAGATGAACTTTTTCTTGGGCCTCTTCCTTTCCGATTACTGCACGTACACTAACCAGAACAGGCTGCTAGGTCGCAAGATTATAATAAAACGAGCAATATATCTTTGATAGGGTTGGCCTGGACCGTATACTTGCACCTTTATGTATGTATTAAGATGTACTTGCACTAATATTATGTATGTGACTGCATCTATTGTACTTTTCCTGCTAGAAATGCCATGTATGTATATATATATAATATATATATATAATGCACCGCATACACGTATGCACGTATATATGTATGCTTTTTGCTAACCCTAGTCATAGTGGTGCAAACTTTTTCACACATCATAAACCTCCCCCTCCCCCTCCACCCACACCCACGACCTCAACCACAAACACGTACATACATACTTGGATTGCACAGTCACACGTACCTGCCTCTACAAACCGCATGCAGGTCACACCTGTCATCTCTGGCTTATTACACACACATATAAGCATACACACATTCACACGTACCTGCCTCTACAAAATCACACGCAGGTCACACCTTTTTGCTCTGGCTTAAAAAGCCACACACACACACACACACACACACAAACACACACACACACACACACGCACACGCACACACACACACACAAACACATACACACATACAAGCATGCGCACATACACACACCTGCCTCTACAAACCACACGCAGGTCACACTTGTCAGTGACAGGCTGTCACCTCTAAATATTACACACACACAAACATACTCACACACATACACACACATGCAAGCATACACACATTCACACACCTGCCTCTGCTACAATTCGCACGCAGGTCACACCTGTCACCTCTGGCTTATTTCACACACACACACACACACACACACACACACACACACACACACAAACACACACAAACACACACATACACGCATACACACAAGCACACACATGC
>Ga0307968_1000742_pt1 | contig 24706 bp, 30 predicted proteins | sample OrgLakmetagen650_FD_201834 | JGI IMG/M metagenome (GOLD analysis project Ga0307968, IMG submission 201834) | Saline water microbial communities from Organic Lake, Antarctica - #650 | ecosystem: Environmental > Aquatic > Non-marine Saline and Alkaline > Saline | place: Antarctica: Organic Lake...
AGCCCAAAATTAACTTAAAATATGCGGGTGCCGCGCGGGGTGAACTACACTGGTATGTATGTATGTATGTATGTATGTATGTATGTATGTATGTATGTATGTATGTATGTATGTATGTATGTATGTATGTATGTATGTATGTATGTATGTATGTATGTATGTATGTATGTATGCATCTTCTGAGGAGCAAGTGCTGCAAAGTGAGGAAAGTGCAGTCAGTGAGTGTACGATAACAGGTACTCAGGGGGAGGGCGTGCAGCGCAAGAAGCACAGTCAGTGGAAGCGTTATCATCCAGAGTAATGAGGGCAGCGCTCTGTCTGTGTGTCTTGCGAGCTTTGCTTGTTACAAATGCTTGGCAGGGTGTCGGTCCAGGCGCTGCTGAGAAACAAATACAATTTAGGAACGACTACACATTCATAGTGGGCGAAGGGGTCACATCGTCCTTCATGTTGCCATATCCATAGAGCCCGTGAGCATGGGGGGCAAGCACTGCTGCGAGTTTTGGATCGTATGCCATGCACAACGCGATGGGAACCTTCCATATTACAAGTCAAACAAACAAACGCTTGCACCTCAAAGCAACTCTGTTTGAATAGTCTGTCGAAACATTGCAAGACACAAGACACTGTTTAATAATCGTAAGCATGGTGACGTGCATTGACTACAGAGACATTTGCCCACCTCAGCTGACAAAAAGTTCAGCGCAGCATCTCGGAGCTGCCAATTCTTGGAGAAAAAGGCACGTGCGCAGTACTCCCCGCACAGGTCCTCCAACGCCTCAGCCTCCTTGGCAGATTGGCCTGTTTGTTTGTGGAGCGCGTGCAAATGTTGAGGCTGTGCAAGCTTGAACTTTGTGTGTGTCTGTTTGCGTGAATGTCAACGTGTGTCAGAAAAGGCTCTTTTGTGTTGACAATACAATGAATGCCACATACACTTCCTAGTGGAAGAGGAAGGGCCTCCACAAAACAGATTGACTAGCACACAGCGCCTCCAGGACATACTGTGCCCACTCACTGCAACTACGTTAGGCAATCCTGGTCAGTCGTTGGGTCGAAAAGCATTTGACACATAAACCATTTGCCAGTTACATCCGAGCTCTTCGTAAAGCAGCTAATACAAATTTCACGTTTCATATTACAAAAGTCACTTTGCCAGGTACAGCAGTTTATCAGGTGCTCAGTGTTGTTTATAACCAAACATATAAATGTATTCATGGTGTACATTATTTATACAGGAGACCTCTGACGATGTGGTCTTATACAGAGCGGTTCTGGCCAACCTTTTTACATATGCTGCCATGCTCAACAGCTGGCAAAGGCTCTTGTCCAGGCAAGTCTCTAGCCAGCACAAAAATATTTTTGAGCACAGAGCTACAGCGCACAGCTTTTACAGGACCCATGCGTGTTACCTGACAGAGGCTCTGGTCCATGCAAGTCTCTAGCCAGCACAAAAATGTTGAGCACAGAGCTACAGCGTATAGCTTTTACAGGACCCATGCTTGTTACCTGACAGAGGCTCCGGTCCAGGCAAGTCTCTAGGCCAGCCCCTCGGTGCCCCAGGATCTCCTCCACCCCCCCCTCCACTCGGCCCCACCTGGAAATGAGAGTTAGATGCAAGGATGAATATAAAAGAGCATGAAGTGGGGCATGATTCCGTCCCTTGCTAGGGAACGAGCCCCCTCCTCCTTATCTCCACTTGGCCCCATCTGAGCCAAAATCTCTTGGGGGGTAATAGATAAGTGAGAGGTGCTAGGCAGAACGAGTAGATGCCTCCATGCAAAACAAAAAGCAGCGCAACTTCTTCTCCAACACCCTCTTGCGCTTGATCCCACTCGGAAAATGGTCAAAATGGTAAGGACTCGACTACAAAACGAGATGCGGATTCAAAGGGTAAAAGGCGTGTGCACAAAAGCAATGGCACACGTCCTCCTCCAACCAGCACCATAAGAACATCAGTCGAAGGAAAGGCATTTTCATGACGAAGGACGCTTTCCTGAAACAAACTTTTGTTTAGTAATATTTTGCTGGAAGCATGTAAAACACGCTAAGCATTTTGAGTCTCTTTGAGCTTGTACATACGCGCAAACAAAGCGCAGATGTAGACACAAATGATGATGGGATTCCCATTTAGTTTCAACCAAACTGGCATATCTTAGAAGTTTGGCACAGCTTGTGCTAAGAAAGAAAAGAAAAGCACCGCACATAGTTTTAAGAACAACACTGTTGCTGATGGGGAGGTACGTAACGATCTTTCAGAGGGGGTGGACTGAGGCCCATAAAGGGGTGTTTTTGGCATGCTCCCAGCGTATGTTTACCGGAACTGGCAGGCTTCAAACTGTTCATCAAAATGTGTCTGGGGTCATCCGATTGTCACCATTTTTGGTGAAGGTGTAATTTTATGGAATGATGATGACTGGCATGCTTAAGTGTGGGAAAGAAACATGGGAAGGAGCATATCCTGGAAATTGGCCAGTCCACCCCCTCTGACAATCTTTGCTTATGGTAGGTTGCTTCCCACAGGCCAAGCTCTGGGGACACACATGATGCATAACATACACACAACCCCCCACACATGACACATGACCCACCGGTTGCTCAGGGGGTGGTACGTACTGCCCTTTGCCTTTGGCAGGCCGCTCGTCATAGGCCGAGCCGTATGCATTGCTACTTGCTATGCGATTCAAGGATCGCTGAGGAGCAGCTCCGTCAGCTGCACCTCGCAAAGCAGTTGCGTGAGTACTCTGGTGGGTCAATTGCAGTCTGGTGGCATTTGCATTTGTGTGTGTGTCTTAAAGAAATGCAGTTAAAGCTCCATGCAGGCACGTGTTCTGCATCTGCGCCATCTGCGCCCAGTGTGTGTGTTTGTGTGTTTGTGTGTTTGTGTGTGTGTGTGTGTGTGTGTGTGTGTGTGTGTGTGTGTGTGTGTGTGTGTAAGCATGTTGCTGTAGTGCGCCAGCTTTAGGCTCAAAAAAGGACGTTGAAGAATGCTGACCGGGTGACCCCCATCGGACCATACAGGCATATAAAAAACGGTTGCCGGAAACCACATCTACTGCACCACACACAAACGTTTTCACGAAACCTCCCTTTGTGTATTCCATATGTGTTTATATAAGCCTATACGTATGCAAGGTTTTGACCAACCCTGATCCAACAGGAAACACACGCCTCGCCTGAAATTACTCATCGTATGAACGTCCACCTGCACCACCAACTATATTCTCCTCTCCTCCTTTTCCCTTCAGCTGAAGCCCGCACACGTCCCCACAAGCTCACACACACACTCACCCATACTCTTGAACACACATCCCCACAAGCTCACACACACTCACCCATACTCCAAACACACATCCTCACACGTACACCCAGCACCCACTTTAGCAATCTTACACCCATTAATGCACACCCTCGCCCACACATGCGCACCTACACTCCAACACACACACGCACCAGCTGAGTCTGCCGTCCCCTCCTCCTGTTCTTCTTCTCCGTTGCCTACACCACCGTTCGACGCAGACGCCTCTGCTTGCAGGTTCCCCACCCCACCTTCGTACCCTGCACCCCCCGGAGTCATGCCTCTCACAGGCTGCTCGTCTAAGGGCTGTGGTGGTAGCACAATTGCAGCAGGGGCAGCAGCCATGCCGCCTGCAGTCGTGTGTTTGTGTGTGTAAGCCTACATGATAACAGGTCTGCAAGCACAGTTGTCTCGGCAGTGGTGGTGGTGCAATTGCAGCGAAGGCAGAAGCCATGCCACCTGCAAATCTGTGTGTGATAACGGGCGTGTGCGAGCTAAGCTGTTTAGGCTATCATGGCAGCACAATGGGAGCGGGAGCAGCAGCTATGTCACCTGCATATGCTTATGCTGTATGTATGTGAATCAGTGATGTGCCAGTACGGTGCACAACAATACGGTATGATACGGTGTGGTACTATACAGTCAAACCACATGTACGGTGAGATACCATATGGTTATGGTACAGTGCAAAAGGCTGGAAATCAGCCTGTTTTGCACCAAAATGGTCATGTTCGACTCAAAAACTTTACATGCAAATACTTCTTTAGCATATGTACATGCAAGAAATTATGAGGCATCGATTAAGAAAAGCACAAAAACCATTTGAGTGAAACAGCAAAATGCAATGTAAGTAAGGTTTGGCTGTGTTTTTCCTTGGACCATGCTACACTTTTTTTGGACATACCGCACCCTCACTGTATAAATGTTCTGAAAATGAAAATACGCCATTGGCACATCAGTGATGTGAATGTGTGAGTGTGATTGTGGATGTGCAAGCACAGTTTTTTATATAGTGAGGCTCAGGCGACGGGGGCAGTGTAACCACTTGCAGAGCGTGTGTCTGTTGTTGTTGTTGTTGGAACGAACGTGCAAGCACAGTTGCTTGGACTGTGAGGGCCAGGCAATGGCGTCTGAGGGTTTTTGGCTGTTCGCATTCTGGTAGCCTTTGTCATTAATAATATGTGTACGACAAAGTGCCCTTGGATAAAAGGGTGCAGATGCAAAGGATGGCGACGCAGCGCCAAAACTGAGTGTGTTACTCACATTGCCAACAATTGTACATACCTATACGCGATGCTCACTGCATAAGGTACAGTACAAGTAGTTCACTTTCTCATCCCACACACGTTAACGTGCACCTACACACGTACACAGACACGTGCTTACGTGTGTACACATACACGTTTGTTTGTCGAGAAAAACCATGAGCCTTTATTGGGGGTTGCACCACGCGAGCCACCACTTTGTTTAAAGTCTCACACCTTCCTTGCAGACCTTGCAAAGGTGTTTCTGTTCCTTGAACACCTACCTTGCGCACACAATCATACACACCAAAACGCAGACTCATACACACCAAAACACACACTCACTCACACCAAAACGCACACTCATACACACCCAAATGCACACTCATACACACCCAAATGCACACTCGATACACACCCAAATGCACACTCATACACACCAATACGCACACTCACACACATGTACGCGTATGTGTACACACTCACTTGTTGATGGAGGGCGTGAGCCTTGGGAGGGTGGCTGCAGCACGCGTGTCACTGCATCATCGTTGTTTCCGTAAGGGCCTCGCCGTGGGGCAAGGGCTTCGTTGTTGCTGGCAATGGCCGCCATGTCACCGGCAGCGCGGAGCTGATCGATGTCAATCTGGAAGTATAGGGGCATGTAACGTGCGCAGCCATGATGTTGTATGCTCTACCTCGTGGCCGCCACATCCTAGCATACGTATTCTACATCCGTAAAGGCATCTATGCAGACATCGACTGCCTGCATTTCAGCTTTCCGATGTTGATGTGGCAATGTACGACACGTGCTGTGCGCGCTTGTACAAGCTTGCGCTAGTGAGGCTGCAACCTTCTTGAGTCAGGATGCCTTGGCAGGGGAAAGAGAATGTGCTGGTATGCAACCATCTGCTGAGCTGCGTAGATCTGGATGATTGTTTTGATCAAAGCAGTCATGCAACGTTATAAGCCCACACCTTGATGAGTTTGGCAGTATCATAGTCCTCCTTCTCCACTGCTGCCCTCTTGCGGGCCTCTAGCTGCGCCACTTTCTGCCCCACGACCTGTTACACAAAAACGAGGCAAGGCTTGATTGCAAGGCAGCCGCTGTAACTCACTCCACTTTCTGCTCTGCAGCCAGAAATACAAGAGGAGCGTTGCTCGCGTGGCTTGTATGGCAGCATTCTTGTGAAGCTGAGCCACGCATTACATGTTGTCACAATGTACATTGTCCATCAAGATTCACGATCTCTAGAACAAGTTTGCCTGTTGTAACGTGGCCTGTTGCCACGAGCTCCAGAAACAGGTTAAGAAAGTGGGCGGAGAGCAATGTTGGTGGGCGGCAATCTTTTTTGGGTACGTTAGCTGGAATTACACTTTCCAGCTGTTGCAGCTGCGAAAGAGAGGGTAGACAATGGGGTTAGAGAATTACGACTCGCGACGTGTACAATGCAGCAAGGGGCGAAATAGCTGTGAGTGAGAGCTTGAGGTGAGCCGAAGAGAGAAAGTTTGTGTTATTAATATTCAAGGGTCGACCACGACTAAGTATAATGCATGTACACTGTATGGGTCAAGACCGTACATTATAAGAAATCCCCTACTAAAATGGCGAAATTCTTACAATGAGACTAAATATTTGTGGCTACCCTAGTTAATTTCCATGCCCATATTACATCCTTGTAAACTAGCTCTAACCCCCACACGTGAGTACCAAGTGTTGCTTCAGGCAGCAGTTGACATCATTCCTTTGGTCCTGTTATACTTTGCAATTGCCAGTACCAAAGCAAACTTTTGCATGCAGCTCGCTCACAACATAATCACGCATGTTACGAGTTTGAGGCAGCCAATTTCATTGCCGCGAGACCACTTAACAATCAGTCTCCCCCCTGCCCTCACAACACAAACTAGTCGTAGACACATTCACCTTCAAACGGTCAGTAGAAACCTCCATTTGTTTGCCTGTGCCCTCGTCTTCCATTTTATTACAAGTCAGCATCATACCTCTTGCCCACCTTCGCACTGTCAAACATTTGGCTTCATCACAGCCCTCTTCAGCCATGAGGCCACACCAAACCTCTCATCTAGTCACCCACCTTCAAGCGGTCGATAGATGCCTTCAGACGTTTTGCCTCATCGTAGTCCTCGTTGGCCACGGCGGTGTCCTTCGCGCGTGCCAGCTCACGGATCTTGTTAGCTGTCACAGTGTCTACATGGATGTCAAGGTTGATGTCGGCGACGTTGGCAGCAGCCTGCGGTGCAACAGCAGCGTGCGTGCATGTGCACATGTGCACGTGTCTGTTTATGTGTTTGAGTGTGTTTGCACGTGGGTGTCAAACGTCAAGGTCTGTACGTAAGCACCGTTGGCAGCAGCTCGAGACACAGCAAAAGAGTACAGGTGTTCCAGTGCTCTGATCATAGAACAACCTTGGCACAGCTGTAAACACCTTAATGACTCTGCAGGGCCAACTGCTTGCATCCAAGTCACGTGTGCACGCCAATTTACACAAGTATGCAAAAAAGCACATAAAATATTGAGCAGTGACATTGCCCAAGACTAGCCTCTCCATCGAGTTGAATGCCTTCTGTTTGCAATTTGCAAGAGAGCACAAATATATGCTGATAACTGCCGTATCTACTAATATGGAGTCGATTTCACTGGTGGGTGGGTTTTATTGGGTGGGTGCAGGAAGTACCGCCCAGGGTAGCATTTCATTCAAGACAGATGCTACCTGGAGGGACTCGTGTGTTTCAGATGTGGTCACCTGGTTGTAGTAGGGTTGGTGCTTTTGGATGGGTGGGTGCAGCTGCAGGTAGCCCCCAGGGGGCACTTCCACACCAGAGGAGACGGGTTCCCCTATCAGGTTCAAGGCTATGAGGCCAACCTGCAGTGCAGTGTGGTGTGGTGCAGTGCAGTGTGGTGCTCAGTTCTCAGTGCGTGACTGTGTATGCGTGTGTGTATGCTCATGTACGTATGTGTGTGCAGTTGTTTAAGTGCATGCATATGCGTACGCGCATGCGTGTGTAGTTTTGTTCTTAGTCGTTAGGCGCGAAGAAGATCAGTACAGACGTCATTCGAAGCTGTGGCTTTTGCTTGCATTTCAATCCCACACGCATGTTGCGATGGACGCCATGGCAAAAACACCTGATTGTAGATGTTGAGCTTGTTGACGTGGCAGCGTTGCACTACAAGCCTGATGTAGTAGGCAGGCACGTTGACGTGCACGCTCTTTAATTCCCGAGCCTGGTCAAGTGAAGCAAGAAAAATGTATGAATGGGCACGCGCGTGTAAGATGTAATGATTACTTCAGCTTTTCAGCCTGGTCATTGTAAGGTTTGTAAGCGAAATTGATAAGGCTCGCCGACAGGGTGTGTGCATTGTGGTGTGCATGTTAAGAGCTTAGCCTAGTGTCTGATGTGACTACACATAAATGTGACTACACATAAATGTGACTACACATAAGGGTGGTGTATCAAATGACTACACTGTCATACACACAATCCTCAGCTTACAGCACAGCGTGCTGTCTTCAGCTATGCCCCTCTTTGAACCACCACCAAGCAAGCATATTAGGCTGACCCCTCCCTCCCTACGACATTGTGTACTCATGTAGGCATAATTGAATGGACTTTTTCCTCCCTTTGACCCTGCATATGAATCTCATGCAGGCTTATTCAAGAAGACGAGCCATTCCCCCTTTTGCCATCACGTACTACCCCACGTTTAGAGTAGGCATAATTAAGATTGATACTGAACCCCTCCCTCCTTTGACTCTGCATATGAACTTCACGCAGGCTTATTCAAGAAGACGAGCCATTCCCCCTTTTGCCATCACGTACTACCCTACGTTTAGAGTAGGCATAGTTAAGATTGATACTAAACCCCTCCCTCCCTTTGACTCTGCATATGAATCTCATGCAGGCTTATTCAGGAAGACGAGCCATTCCCCCTTTTGCCATCACGTACTACCCCTACTTTAGTGCAGACATACTTATAAATTATAATGAACCTCTCCCTCCCTTTGCCACCGCATGCTAACTTCGCGTGACACCGCATACTCAAATTCAAGTAGGCACACTCAAACTCGTGTGGGCATTTCAAAAAAAGCCTCCCCCCTTTTGACTTTGCGTACTACCCCTCATATTGGCGATTCTAGTCGGATCCTTAGCGCTATTCTCACGCAGGCGTAACTATAAAATTGCCCCCACTGTCCCCAGCTGCTGTCCCTCCCATTGACATTGCATTGCTAACCCCTCATACTGGCAATTTCTAATTGGATCTGGATTACAGGATACGGTGTTCCAAGTAAAAGATGCTTTGCTCAGGCATTGTAGTCACCTGATGGTTACTGCGCTCGTTGCTGTCAAACGAAAGGTAACCAAGGCGTTTGAAGGGGACCTGGTTGAGGTCCTCTTGCGGGGAAGGTGAGGCCACAAATACCTCTATCTTGGTGGCAATCTGTGTAAGCAAATGGTGTGGGTGGGAGCATGTTCGTACATAACTTGTATTTCTAGTGGCAACCTGTGCCCATCCATTTTAAATGGTGGCAATTGGTGTGCGCAAATATGTGCAGAGCCATTATTCTTTGAATACGTGCCAAAAGCCAAACTACCAAAAAAGGGCAAGCTCGTCCATGCCTCCAGGTGGGAGTGGAAGACCAAAGAACAATGCAGGATGCGCACCTTGTATTCATGGGACAGAATCTGTATCTGGTGGATTTTGCAAGGCTGCTCCAGCCTCAGAAGTATTTCTTGGGGGTACTTGCAAAACCTGCATGAAACGCACCAAGGTGTTGCTTTGTTGGAATTCTTTCCGAGCGCTTATAAAGTGCGACATAAAATTAGTGAGCAAAGTGCTGGCAAAGTGCGTGCCTTTACGTGTGCGTTTGATTTTATGTGCATGTATACATGAATACGTGTGTATATGTGTGAGTGTGTGACACACGAACGTAGATGACAGCGCATTTGTCTGCACGACACGTGCACATGCACGCGCACACACACATACACACACACTCACGCGTACATACACATTCACAAACACGCACACGTGCACGTGCATGCTTACACACATACACACACACATACGCACATACAAACACACACATGTACACACACGCATGCGTACACACGCATACGCACACATACACACACAAACACACACTCTCACACACGCACACACATGCGCACACACACACGAATACACATACACACACACCTGGGTGTTTGCCATCCCCTGGTGTGTGGGCTGTGGAACAGCAGCTCGCGCACAGGATAATCATTGTCCTCTCCGGAGTAGGATACAATTTGGAAGCGTAACTTCTGGGGCCCACCCTGCGCCTGCATCTGCATGAGTTAAGGGGAAGGGAAACAGAGAAGGTGTGAAATATTTGGAAGCGCAAGAGCAGCTAGACACTATAGTCAAAGGTTTCAAACCTTTTTGACTTTTCCTGCCCAGCAAGCCTCACACCACAGACCTAGCACTTAGCCCAAGCAGGTTCAACTGATTCAAAGACAGCATAAGGGAGAAGAGTCAATTATCGTAGACCTGGCCGCGTGTCATTTCGATATGTTTCTTAAAAATTTACCACAAATCATTTAATTTAATCAATACCTCTTAGGTAGTTATTGCAGGGCACAGTGACCGTATAGAATACGGGTAGTTTGTGTTTGAATGATGGAGCTAAAGGCCCAATTTACGCACCCATGTGGCACCAACCCTGCACAACTCTCTAGAACCGTACAGACGGCCAGGAGTTTACACCCCGTTTTATGGAGGCCACAAGTTTGCCCTCCTGGCCCAGCAGCCCTCGTGCCTCCTCCATCCCCTGTGCAGGTATGTGAGTGACGGAGAACTCTAGGGCACAGCCTGGCAGATTAAACTGTCACGCGTGTGCAAGCTTACACACACACACACACACACACACACACACACACACACACACACAAACACACACACACACACACACGCGCACACACACGCACACACACACACACAAACACACACACGCACACACACACACACACACACACAAACACACACAAACACACAAACACACACACACGCACACACACACATCCACATACACTCATACACACATACACACATACACGCAACTTACACGCATGCACACACTTGCATACACAAAGATACACAATATTACACGCATGCATCTACATACACACATGTGTACATACATCCCCCCCCCCCCCACACACGCACACATACACGCATAACACAAGCTCATGAACACGCACCATAAGAGATACGTGCACACGGATTGCATTCCCCCGCCCCCCACTCACACTGTGCAGCATCAGCGACACGTTGGGCCGCGACACCTGCTGCCCACACGCCTAGCTTCCTTGGCTGTTGACGAGGCTCCTCTTAGTTCCCAGCAGCAGCAGCTGCACCCACGCATTTTGGCTGCCCTGTCACCATACTCCAAGTGTGCTTTGTGTGTTTGTGCGTCTGCGATTTATTTACATTTTGACTGCATTAACATCTGCACCTTGCCTAACAAGCATGCAACACTATTTCACTTAGGCTAAATCTGCCTTCTTCATCTTGCCTCTTCTCCCTTACTCCCATACTCTCAGCATGTGTCGCTATCACACCTCTACGTGCTTCTTGCTAGCCTACTACGTTTCACCGACCACTGCTTCGCACAGTGACCTACCTAACCTACTACACATTGCCTTACCCCTCTCTCCGCTGAGCGGCCTTAACACGAACCTTTTTGTCATTGCGCAGAGATCACCAAAAGAACAAATGCCTGTCCCCCTGCAATGGGTGCTCTGCTTCATGCATATAGCTGGTTTCTGCACCTTGCCTTTTCCCCTGCAGTGCGGCCTCAGCACGTGAACGTGTCGGACTGCTCATCAAAGCCGCACGCCGCTTGTCCCCCCTTCCTGACAGTGCACGCACACACACAAACCGTGTCATTGGGTGCACGGCACAGGTGCGTGTGTGTTTGTGCATGCGTGTAGGTGTACATTTGTGAGTGTGCGTGTGTTAATGTTTGTGTGTGTGTGTGTGTGTGTGTGTGAGGAGTATGAAAGCAGGTATAAAGAAATGCAGTAGAGTGTGGATTTTGGAGGGTTTGGGCTGTCTGCGGGGTTGGCAAGGGTGTGTTTGTAGAGCAGAAGTGGCTCTTCAAAATTTGGTGCTAGCCTTGTTATTTTGAGTTTTATCAAACATGGCTGTTCTATAACTGTTTTACCTTTGTTTAAGGTATGAAGTGCGAACGCCAGAAATCAGAAAGAGGCCCTGAGGAGTTGTGAAGAGTGGCTTGAAAAAATTGAATACCGCGATCTGCGAGTGTGATGGGAACAGAAAAGGAGAAGGTTTACATACATGCACGCAAACAAGGACATCGGACACACATACACACACGCACACATACGCACAAACACGCACGCATTTACTCATTCACAGGTTTGGGTGACTGTTTCCGTGGATGACCACTCCGGCCTGTTAACGTTTGGAGGGGGCAGTGACAGTGAGCTGTCTGCTGGCGTGGTGTCTGTGCTGAGTGAAGCCCTGTCAGGGCTCTCGCCTGAGGAGGTGCTTCAGGTGGGGACATGGGGCTTGCATATAGAACAGCGCGCAAAATGACTAGGGTTGGCCAGAACCATATGATATGTACAGTGTATACCGTGTGGCGCTTTTAGTATTGCAAGGCCTAATTCTTGCGAGGTGCCAAAATATTTAGAATAGTTAATTTGCGAGCATGAAGGTTTTGCGAGGTCCATCATAAGGTAGAGAAACCCCCCTTGCATCCTCACTTTTTCTGGGTGACTCTGGGCTGCTGCTGCTGTGGAGGATGGCTGTGGCTGGTGCATGCAAACACCATGCTACCTGGAGCACAGGAGGACCTGCCAAGGCAGCTGCCTCGCATATGCTTCCCTTCTATAGAAGCCCTGTTGATGTACATATGCATGAGTCTGCCCACTGGCAATGGGGCATGAATGCGTGGCTTGCAAGCGTCTCAGGCCTCAGGAGATCCCAGGGCGGAACCTCGTCCTTTTCTCAGTGTGCAACTCGGCCATAATAAAGATGCTTGCCCCTTAATATTGTGCCTGTCCATTGCAGAACCCAGGATCGCCCCCGCTGCAAAGTCAATTTCCGAGGCCGGGACAAACTAATTCTTTTGTTGGCCCAGGAGGGTGTAGGAAGCATAACTTTTGGACAACACGTGTCAAATCGATTAAAAATTATATATTTGGAATCCTGACGTCGAGAGCTATCAATTGGTATATGTATGAGTCGAATCCGGGAGGGGTGGGGTGGGGTGGGGTGGTCCCCCTAGTGGTTATAGTTTTTGGGGGGGGGTCTCCAGTTTTTTTCTGGGCCACTCCCACAGAATGTTGAACATGTCATTAGAATCCTCAGCTCAAGCCCAGTTGATTGCCACCCTTTTTGAGCAGATTGAGTAAAAGGGGGGGGTCGGTGGACATGTCATAAAGTCAGAGGCACAAGCGCTCGGGTGCAGGCTGCGGGGTGAGTCAAGCCAATGGAGCAGCAATGTACTCCAAACTTTCAGGATCGTGCCAGCATGAAATAGTCAGTGGAACTCTGAAAAAAAGGAAGCAACGTGGAGTTGTGCAAACCAGTTATGGGTGCCTGGTGAGTCATGTGGGCATGGGCGTCCGTATCTCAATTTTTGCCCCATAACTCTGCGGCATTATAGTTTCAGGTATTGATAAGTATGCATATGGATGCAGAATTCAAAAAGGAGCAGAATGCTACCCTTTTTTGTCTGGTGGGAGCACTGGAAGGGGGGTTTGGGGGGTGGGTGGTCCCTCAGGGGTGTCCACCCCAAAAAGTGTACGTGCCATCCAAAAAATAAATAACACCCTCCTGGTTGGCCTGACCTATTGTGAGGAACCGCATTAATTAATCATTTACTCGCAAAATAACTAGGCGCAGTTCGTTATACGGTATGTTTGGCCAGGGAATCACCAAGTATACGGCCATACACGTTGTATCTGTGTATATACACAGGGTTGGCCAAAACCATACTTACATACGTATATAGCTCTCGTGTCACATGTTTTGTGTACAAAAGGCACAGGTGCGCACCCGTGCTCATGCACACACACACACACACACACACATGCAGTTGGACAAGTCAGCCATCATGCAGCAGCTCGCCCTCGCCTCCCTCACCACCCCAGCCGCTGCCCCCACCTCTTTCGACCCCCAATCACCTAGCAGCACGGCAGCAGACAGCAGCAGCACCACCACCACTGCTCCACCCCCCATGACCCGCTCCCGAGCAGCAGCTGCTGCCAACGTCCTCGAGGCGATGCTGCTGCGTGCACGCTCCATGGTGTGTAGATGTGGGGAGCGAAAAACACTTTTGTCATAAATGTGCTGCCCATGTAGTCATGCTGCGTGCACGCTCCCTGGTGGATGAGTGATTTAAAAAACGATTTATTGTACATGCTGCTGCTGCCAATGTATGTGTGAGTTCATCTTTGCACGCTCCCTGGTGAATTTGCACAAATTAAGACGCTGATAGCATGATGCTGTCATGTTTTTTTAAATGCTGCTGCCATGTGTGTGTGTGTGTGTGTTTGTGTGCAAGCGTGTGTGTCTGTGTGAGGTTACGTTTTGTGCACGCTACCTAGCGTGGTCAGAGTGCAAAGGACGCGGTAGCAGCGCAGTTTTGTGTTCTGTGGGTTTCTTTGGAATTACTCTGCTGGTATCCTTAGACGCCATTGCTCCTCCAACACCTTTTGGTTTATGTGGGTGGAACGATGGCATTGGATTGCTGCCCTGCCTCTGTCGTGATTGCTGCTGCCAGCTTGTAGGCTTACGCTAGTACAAGCTTTTGTGATTTGTGTGTGCAGCATAATAATAATATAATGGCAACAAGAGAACTGATGCAAACAGTGTCAAGCCAAAATTATGCCACTGTATGAAATGCTTTTCGAGGGGATTGAATCTTAACCTGCATCAATCAAATGTGCTTAAATTTCTGTGGTTTTGGCACTGTTCTTCCCTGGCTGCCTGTATTCACTGATTCGTTCCGTTTTGCATCAACAAACCGAGCACCAATTTTGCGCGCTTTTGGCCTGCAAGAAAAATGGTCGCTGCCAAGGATAGTGTCAAAGCCCTGCTGATTCATTGCATGCAAGGAATCATCCACCGTTGCAAGCACACACATACGCACCCTCGTGCACATGCACACCTACACCTACACGTGCACGCACGCACGCTGCCTCCATCATTTAACTCAACAATTTTAACTCACACAACCGATCAACTGCACAGGTGCGCGAGTACCCTCGTTTCCCCTCCCTGCTCATTTCTGCCGGTGACTGTGCCCCCGAGGCAAGCAGCAATGGTAGTGGCAACGGCAGTGTCTCAGGAGCAGCTGCGTCAGGAGGTTTGACGCCACAGGGAGCGTTTGCAGAGGCGCAAGCAGCCTTTCTAGAGCCCAACATGGCTGAGGTGGGTGTGGGAGTGGAGCGTGGCTTGTGAAAGCATGCGCTTGCATTCGCACCCTTTTTCAAGGAGTGCTTGCAGAAGTGCAGGAGTGTTTCTCTAGCCCAACAGGGGCAGATGGCGTAAGAGTAACATGAGCATGACTTGCATGTACTCTTAAGGAAAGGTAAGGTTACATTCCTATTCATGCCTCTAGGGCATCTGAGCAAAAACTTATTAATAATGTACTTCAAGTGCAACAGTCCTTTCTGTTCAACATCGCACGGTGCCTGAACAATCCCGGAAACTGCTCTGCATAGGTGTGCTCTGTGGGGGCATGCGTTGAGCGCCAGCAAGGTCAGGGAAGCGTCACACTCCTTCAAGACACTTCTTCAGTAACCTGTGCTGCCTTACTCCTGCTTGCTTTGTTTGTGTGCAGGCACCTTCACTGGTGCATACGCTGAACCAAGCGCCTGCTAGACCCTCTACCTGTGCCCTCTAACTTGTCATGCCACGACCCTTGCTGACAAGCTGCTGTGCCTGCACTGGCTCATAATTTCCGCGTGTCGTCGCAACCCCCCTGTCTTGTTTTGCAGGTGCTATCACATCCGCATGCGCTGAGCAGTGACGAGGTGGACGTATAAAGTGGCACACTCCTGCAGGACCCTCCTTCAGTAATAACTCACTGCCCGTCGCCTTCTGCTTTGTTTGTTTGTTTGCAGGTGCTGTCGTTGGTGTCAGCGCTGAGCACCAACAGAATTGGTGTGGTGGCACACTTTTACATGGACCCCCAGGTCCAGGGCGTGCTGTCCTCCTCCGCCGAGCATTGGCCCCACATCGCCATCTCTGATTCGCTAGTCATGGCAGACACAGCTGTGAGGATGGCCAAGGCTGGCTGCAGGTGCGGGTGTGGGTGTGTGTGATGCAGAATTGATAGATCACTTATGACGCAGCGTGTGTGTGTGACGCAGATTGAACAGAACTCTTACTTAGTAAGGTTGGTGCCTGTTTGGGTAAGGTTGGTGCCTGTTTGGGTAGTAAGCTTAAAGCTGCAGACAGAAAGCGTGGTTGTTGTGTGGGTGGATGTTTTGACTGTTTGCTGAGCAACCTGGGCGGTGACCCTTTTTTGAAAGTTTGTTTAGGTTGATTTCAATACAAACCCTACATCAAGCGTGCGCACTTGCGTCTTGTGTGCTTGTGGGTCTCTGCGTGACCTTCTCCTATACAGTACGGTTGACCTTGCCATCTCTTTGAGCTGGATGTGCGCTGTTCAGCATGTATGCACACTTGAACCTGAGATAACATGCATACATTCACACACACCACGCAGGGCTGTGTGCGTGCTAGGTGTAGACTTTATGAGTGAAAATGTGAGGGCTATTCTGGACGAGTCTGGGTACACTGATGTCCAGGTGAGTGGTGGCGTGTCAGGGTTGCCTTCTTTCCCGCTTGCTTTTTCCAGGACTCATCCTACTGTTAGCTGACCCCTTGCCGAGCCTGTGTGTATTTGTGCGTGTGTGTGTTTGTGTATGAGTATGAGTGCCAGCGCTGTACACGCATTGTAGTGGCTACCCACATATTAAAGGAGCACCTTGGTCATATATGAACTATTTGATTGTTTTGGTCAAATCTTATGGAGCTCTATATGACACTTACAATGACCAAGAGCTGTGCATATTTCTAGCGTGCCACGATTGAAAGCCATCTGCAGCTCCCATTGCATCAAGCATCTCTTCAGGTGTGCCGCACTTTTTAATATGTAGGCTGCAAAGCTTTCAACCAACAGCCCCATGCACCTCCAACACACGGTCACCAAAACCTGCACGTACCTTCACAGGTGTATCGCATGTCACCTGCACTATGAATGCACTATGAATGCACTATGTATCGCATGTCACCTTCACAGGTGTATCGCATGTCACCAAAACCTGCACGTACCTTCACAGGTGTATCGCATGTCACCAGAATTATTCCAACACACGATCACCAAAACCTGCGTACCTTCACAGATGTATCGCATGTCACCAGAAATGTATCGCATGTCACCAAAACCTGCACGTACCTTCACAGGTGTATCGCATGTCACCAGAATCCATAGGCTGCTCATTATCAGAGGCAGCAGAGAGTGAGGACTACGTGAGGTGTGTGTCTCACACAAGCTGCTTCCTTGTTGCTTAGTGCTTGGGGTCATACTGCTGGTTGCTAGCTGGTCCGCTGCTCGTTGCTGAAGGCAACAGAGGGCGAGAATGTATGTAAGATGCATGCCGCACACGGTTTTAAGTCAATATCCAGCATCACAGTGTCTGCACCTGTTTCTTTCGCTACTATGCTGCTCGTGGCCAGACATTACGACTTGCTGCTGCTGCAGGTATTTGACAAACGCATCACGCACGCGGAACTCGCTACACGTGGTTTACATTAACACGTCATTGTACACAAAGGTGCGTGTGCATATATGTGTATCATGTGCTCAGTGCTGTACCGTCATCTTGGCTAGCGTTTGGCATTGCCGCCTCACTTTGTCGTGTGCCGTCAGCATAACATTCACATCACATGCACGTTCTCCACCACCCTCAATCCTGGTCGTTCTGTGCTGTCACAAACTTGCTGGGGCTCTACAACAATAATACGCGACCCTTGCCACGTCAACGTGTGCTGCAACCCACAGGCCATTGCAGACTCCCTGGTCCCTACAATCACCTGCACCTCCTCAAATGTCGTGCAGACCACGCTCCAAGCATTCGCTCAGGTGGGTGCAGGCTTGCTCTTGCCACCCACCCCTACGTGGCAAAGTGGCAAATAGCTGATCGCTCCTTGCCTTGCGTGTGATTGCCTTTGCCTCGTGCGTGATCACTCCTTGCCTTGCACGTTATCGCCCCTTGCCTTCCCCCCTTGCCTTGCGCGTAATTGCTCCTTGCCTTGCGTATGATTCCTGCCAACCTCAATGTGTATGGCTGAGCTGTCCGGGTAATGGAATGTGTACCTGTGTTAATAGGTTTCAGTAGGTTGGCCCAGAGGTCTGGCGTTGACATGCTGCCTCTTGTGCAGAGGATGTATATGTTCCAAAAAAGGCAATGCTCCCCTCATATGTGAGCCACAAACGGAGCATGCTTGCGGAGTTTATCATTATGTCGTTATTGCTGTGTGTGTGGATGTGGGGGTGAGTGTGGGGGTGGGGGTGTGTGGGTGTGGGTGCGAGTGTGTATGTGCGTGTGTGCGTGTGTGCGTGTGTGTCACTTTGAGCACACTCATCTGATGCCCTCTTGATCTCCCTTATCTCACACGTAGGTCCCTGAAGCAACTGTGTGGTATGGTCCTGACACATACATGGGGGCCAACCTGGCGCAGTTACTGGAGTGGCTGGCGGAGATGCCAGACGACGAGGTTTGTGAACAGATAGACGTGGCCCCGTCGTAGAAAGCAAAAAGAAATGTACACGCTATGGCGTGGTCATTGGAGAGGGTTCTGTGTAATTTCATGGCACGACATAAGATACAGCAGGGAAACACTGCCAATAGCATGCTTGTCCAGTGAAGGAGGTTTTGCAAAGCTCTCCTGCAATGTCAGCGTGCCCTCATGCCAGCAAGCATATCCTTCAGCCAGCAGGCAAGGGGGTGTGAAGTTCTTCAGCAGGAGGCCCTCGTGGCCTTGGTAGTTAAACAATGTTTTGAAATTCCAATCCTTGTCTTTTTCCGGCATGGCACTACTCCCAGTGGTGAACAGCATGCGTACCGAACTGCGTGTGATGCATAGCATGCAGACAAAACTCCACGTGGCAAAAGGCCATTATTGTATGCCGTGCTGCTTGTGCTGAGAGCTTTGCACATACCACTTGCGCCTTACCGCACTGCCCTGCATTGCCCTGCATTGCGAACGGTATCGCACATACCGTTGCCCTCCAAGCCCTGCTCTGATCAGCCCTTATGCTTGTTTGGCCGGCAATGCAGTGTACCTCCCTTTCTCCTCGATACACCCTCCATTCATGACCAAACCTTTGCATCTGCTTGTAAGCAGGTCCAAGCCCTTAACATCCTGACAGACCCTTTCTCATGCTGCCCTCCTCATGTAGCCCTTACAATCCTCCTTACAATCCTCATGTAGCCCTTACAATCCTCCTTACAATCCTCATGTAGCCCTTACATGTAGCCCTTACAATCCTGGCAGACCCTTTCTCATGCTGCCCTCCTCCGCATTTGGCAACGGACGACTCCATGCTACCCCATCAAATTTGCAAGCTCAGCGTTTACCTGCATTCGCGTGTTCGCAGGTCCAAGCCCTCCACCCTGCTCACACGGCTGCCAGTATACAGGCGCTGCTGCCTCGCTTCAAGTACTTTGATAATGGGAGCTGCATAGTGCACCACATATTTGGTGGCGAGGTGCGCACCTGCAATTCTTTATGTGTTATGTGTGTGTCTCAGTCTCTTTCTGTAGGGGAGTGGCTTGGGTGGTGGAGCATTAGACCCCTCATGAATGCTGCCAGGGCTGAGAGCAAACCCCTTGTGTGGCCCATCAGGGTTGAGAGTTTATCCATTCCTTTACTCTGCCATTGCAACCACACACAGCAAGAATGATAACACATGGTTGTTGTTGTTGCTGCTGCTGCTGCTGCTGCTGCTGCTGCTGCTGTTGTAGGGGTTGGGGTTGGGGTTGGGGTTGGGGTTGCAGCAAATTGTGAAAAAAGGAGTCGCGGCCGCGTGTTGGGCCTGAATTGCGCAGGTACCAAGTTAACTAAGCTGGGACCCAGCACTTTTGCACAGCTTCTGATTTCACTCCCTCCCTCCTTGCATTTGCCCAGGTGTGTGAGATCGTGCGTGAGGCGTACAGCGATGCATACCTGACGGCCCATTTTGAGGTGCGCACTGCCTGAGGTGTCAATGTCACATATGGATGTGGAGCTTCTCATGAGAGACCTTTTTTCCACCCACTTATGTCTTTGCTTCCAGGATCTTGTGAGTGTATGTGTAATTCATACGTTGGGCGTGCGTGCATTTTGCAATGAGCATCCAGCAACAATGCTTCAGCAATGCATTGTGCGCAGCAAGCACACCGTTTTCCGTCCCTGCCACCGCCGACCACCACACAATCAAACGTAGATGATCGTTGCTTACCTGATTGTCACACGTTGTCACGCACAGGTTCCAGGGGAGATGTTCACCTTGGCCATGGAAGCAAAGAAAAGAGGCATGGGCGTTGTGGGCTCGACATCCAACATCTTAGACTTTATTGCTATCAAGGTATTCATGGGGAAGAGGGGTATTCATGGCCTGATGCTGGCACCAGATCACACCTCAATGATTGAAGTACAAGGTTTCAAAGGCAAGGCACTGTTTTTGCCGCAAACTTGTCAGCAAAATTATAACGCCCCCCCCTTTTATAGGCTATTGCCCCCTCTTCGCTTACTTTATCGCTTTGGCACCTTGTCACCCTTATGGTTCCGCATTACGATCATCACGTTTGCAAGCAGCATGTGCAGCACCACTACTTATGTAACAGTCTTATAGAGTTTTGTCGTTGTGTTTGGCATCAGCAAGTTTTTGTCTTGCTGCTCTTTCACAAACACAGGTCACGGATGCACTCTCACGGCCGTTCGGGGAGCGGCTCAAGTTTGTGCTGGGCACTGAGTCTGGCATGATCACCAGCATTGTGCGCAAGGTGTGTAGCATTTGGTTTGGATTTAGGGTATCTCTGGAAAAACTATGATCCTTTCCATTCCTTTTCTCTTCTGGTACACTACATAGGGTTGGCTAGGGCCATCAAGGATGCCTCCAGAATGTATGGTCCTGTATACTGCATAGTGCATTATGCATGTATGGTTCTGTCCAAAGCTACACACTACACACCTTGTATAGTTGCTGAAAGAAACTTATACAATCAGGACTCGTTTTGCAGAAAACTCCGTCAACTTGTCTGCTGTGCCCCCACCCCATCCTCACCCTCTGTGCCTTGAGCACTTCTTCTCGCGCGAGCCTACTAAGAGTGAATACACTGCATGGGTGCTCCTGGCCATACTTTATGCTCTGTGCCGTCTTGATATGGTGTGATGTGAACACAGCCCTCACACACACACACACACACACGTACACACACGCACACACACCTTTTTACACGCATCTTTTGCACACCTCTCTTCTTTCAGGCAGCCCCAGTTCATAATATGCCTCTGGGTGCTGGGACTTTTCTTGTATAAAAGTGACACACATTTTCACACACACACACGCACAGACACAGACACGCATACATGCACACACACATTCTCCTTACAGACCACGAGCAGGCTGTGCCCTGTGCATGTGGTCTCCAAATTTAGTTCGGAAGCACCGATGTTGGGAAAGACATGTACTCCCTCCTTACACATCACGAGCAGGTCCAGTCTCTACTTCGTGCCTCCGGCCGCCGTGACGTGGATGTTGAGATCGTGTTCCCTGTAAATGCCAACGCCATTACCACCGCCCAGCAGCAGACGTCAGCTTCGTCATCGCCAGCAAGTGCCAGCACGTCGTCCGACAGCAGCAGCAGCAGCAGCACTGATGGCAGCAGCACCGTCGTTGGAGGTGGGTGCTTCGTTTGTAGGGTTGGCCAGAACCGTATATACACACCGTTTATGGCCATATGTATGGTGGTTATCTGCTTAAAATACCATAAATACACACCGTATATACGTATATATGTACGGTTCTGTCCAACCCTATTATTCATTTATCACCAACCACACGTATCACCAACATCAAATAATTGTTAGGCTGGATTTTATCGCCCCACCTCCATGTACCAATGTCGCTGTCTATCTGTAGTTTTGCTGGCATCTGAGGTGGCGGGAACAAGGCTAGGAACCTGAGATAGCTTTCCAGGCTGCCTTAGATGCCTAGCAATTGTTTTCCGCATTATAAGCAACAAACAAAAACCTTACATGCACAGACACATGCACGCCATCATACAAACACGCACACACATACACACACCCGCACATGCACGCACACACACACACAGGTGTTGAGCTGCCCACCGGTCTGTCTGTGCTGCCAGGCCCAGCCATGGGGGAGGGCTGCTCCCTTGAGGGTGGGTGTGCCTCCTGCCCCTACATGCGCATGAACACGCTGGCCGCCTTGCATACACTGTGTGGGCTGATTGGGAATGGGGCAGAGGCTACACTTGAGGCCTACAAGCCAAAGCTGTATGAACAAGGGCTTGCATGGGGCGCCAGCAGCAGCAGCGGTGTTGGTGGTAATGGTAGTAAAAGTAGGGAGGGGGAGGGAGGGGGGGACTGCCCCACTCGCAGCATCGCGCAGGCGGGCTGCACCTCGATCTTGCACATGCAGGATTTCCAGAAAGGGAAGCGCTTTAGTGACAAGCTAGTGTCAGACATCCAGGGTAGAAACGCGGCATCTTCTTGAGCTTGCTACTTTTATCAAGAGAGATGAAGCGGTAATTCGTTGACCGAACTATTCAATGGATGCAAATGTTTTGCCACTGTTTGGCGAGTGACTTAGCTGATGGCAGATGATTAAATTAGGTATGTTACGTTATTACTAGGGTCGGAGCACATTATTTTTGTTGGTTTGCCTATAGCAACTATGGCTGTCTGTTATTTGTCTGTCGTGTTTCAGAATGCTTACAGCCAATGTGAGGGATTGGGTATTTCTGCACACATCCCCTCTGATCTTTATTAAGTGAATGGCCTATAAGTTGATTTTATTGGTGAGGGGCTGGTGGTGAGGGGCTTACGGGGTATACCTAGGCCTCTGAGTGCTCCTTCTCTTTGTCGTGCTCAGTTTGTCATCACTACCAGTGAAGCCATTTCTATTCCATTTCTGTATGAAAGAACAAGCAGCGATTATGTTTTCTTCTGCGCCTTACCGGGAAAATGTGAGAAATAAAGTTAATGTGTGGACGCTGCAGATTGGTCTCAATCGCAAGCTAGGGATGTTGAATGCATGCTTTCGTAGCAAACCCGCCCCTCAGCTACAGCTTGTCATTTCTTGCAGTTCACGAGGCATCTATCTGGCTGAGCGGAAGCTTGGAAAAAGCCTGTAAACCAAAAAGGCGCTTGCCTGCCTTACACTGTAAAATCTAGTATAGATTGACATATCACATAAACCCTAGAGGTGTAGGCGTAACCAATACCATCTCACATGCAGAACTAGCAGCCATAGCAACCGCAATCATTCATGGCTACTCCCATATAGCCGCAGATAGCTTAAAATTTAATGCACCAAATGTTAATGCAGCTCTTACACCCAAACCTCCACCGCCACCACATCCAGGGAGATTTCCTCCAATCCATTGCCAAAGCAAGCCACCAATCACCATAGTCCATTCATTTTTACTAAGTCAAATCGCACGCAGGTGTTATAGGCAATAAATATGCTGACGCTCTTGTTAGAAAAGCAATCACAACCTACTCTGACACTGTGGATACCTCCATCAAAACAGCTGGCTCTGAGGGAAATTCCTTCTACACCATCTACTGGCTCGCAAAAGAATATGGAGAACACCAAATCATACAAAATCAACCGAACACAGCCCAGTCACCTACCTAAAGGCTTTGGTTCCTATCCAATTACCATGGTTCCTTGCTAGCGCACATGCACCCCTTCCACAAACGAGGAAATGCCAAACCGTAGCAAACTACCATGAATATCACCATACCCTTATCAAACTTTTCACTGCCAATGGAGCCGCCAGCAACGCCTACCTAACAACATCCTATGTCCCTGTTAAACCAAGTGCATCATTATGAAAAGAAAAGAAAGAAAAGAAAAGAAAAGAAAAGAAAGAAAAGAAAAGAAAAGAAAAGAAAAACTACGCAGGGGTGATAACATCTCAAGCACGGATAAGGAAACGGAGACAGAGCTGTCGGACAGCGAATTACTCACGCTATCAGGCGGATTCGAACCAGCGACCTTGAAGAGTCTGGCCTGACCACGGGCCACTAGGCTTTCAGGGCAGCTACCCTGATCAGGGCATCATTATGATTTCCAAAACAGGAACCCTGTAGCAACCAGAAGCATGCAGTATGATATAAACACTCGATTAGCCTAACTTGCCCCCTCTGCCCTCAACTAGACAGTGCCCTGCATATCCTTTCAGGATACCAACACATGCAAATAAGAAATATGATCACTGAGAGACGCAACTTAGCATGCAGCATGATCTTCAAAGCCATCAGCAAGACAGGGCGGCTCCCTAGGATTCTGCTTGGTCTGCATGCATGGATATAGGTGCAAGCAGCAAATGACTATGCTAAGTCTTTAGATTTCCAATACAGCTGAAGCTAGGATGGTACCAAAGTGGCTCTTTCCACCCCGCTTCTCAGACAAGAATAGGTTTACCTCCAGCTGTCCGGATGCTGAACTGGTTGCTCCCAACTCCGCAAAAACTAACAAGCAACAGATTAGCAATGAAGGGGGGCGGGTTGCTTAGGAGTAGTAGGGGACAACTCAGGAAGACTGGGAGCACTTCTACAGCACCGCCAGCCGCCACTAACAGAACCACCTTCTCCAGACGGCAGCAACCCAAAGATCACAGCATTCTCCAACGTAACATTCACGTCATTGAGATAAAGTGGTGTTGTTAGGACACTAGACCACAGAAAATTGAGAAAATTGTGCAGGCTGATTTACTTCTTACAAACAGAAGTGATACATGGACTTACCAGGTTCTGCATGCGCTCCAAGATTTACCTACATCTCATCAGTTTTTGGATGCCATACGATCTCGTCAGACTATCAATCAACGA
>Ga0307968_1000744_pt1 | contig 24686 bp, 24 predicted proteins | sample OrgLakmetagen650_FD_201834 | JGI IMG/M metagenome (GOLD analysis project Ga0307968, IMG submission 201834) | Saline water microbial communities from Organic Lake, Antarctica - #650 | ecosystem: Environmental > Aquatic > Non-marine Saline and Alkaline > Saline | place: Antarctica: Organic Lake...
CAGGCAGAGCAAACCAGTTGTGATAAGCCACAGACTTTTTTAAACAAGAGCAAGGATCTTGACCATGTGCCTCTCTCCAAACTGCCTGATGCCTGAATCTCAAGTCTATGCGCAAATTAGAAATATTCAGCTTCCTGCATTGTAATAAGTCGCTTCTGTATACAGTGCCATTCTGCAAATCACCAAATGCATCCTTCATCTGACTAGTCCAACAATTAGAAGCACCGGAATTCCCAAGGGAAATATCTGCTTTCATAACATCGCGTAAAGTATTGCTGTTTGAATCAACAATCCTGTTCCAAAATTTGACAGCTGACCTGAACCAGTAAAATTGCAAAAGTTCCTGCGCGCATTCTCGAAGCACACACCAGTTTGCAGAAGTAGGTTTAACTCCCAAAATTCTCTTAAAGAACGCCATGTGTGCGACCTGCAAAGGATTGCTGAAACCATTGTCATGCTTCAAAAATTGTGTAGACCAAATCTGACTGGCATACATGCCAGCTGACAACGCATATGTCTTGAAAAGCCACAACATTGCATGAGGCCTGTCAGCAATCCTCTTTTCAATACCAAACTCTTTCACTCTACGTAGAGCTGCATTAAAAGGCTTCAAAGCATGAGTCGTTTTCCGTTTTACTCCTTATTGTTCTACCTTTTCTGTGGGCACTGGCTGGTTTGAGCAGTGGAGGCGTGTTGTTTTCCTATTGCAAGCCAATTGTTATGGCTCAGCATGGACTTGCTTTTACTCGTACTTGCCCCTGCTCCTGCCTTACCACTGCAGTCTCTAGTCTGCTAGTAGTGCTGGCAGCCCTGCAGACTGCTGCACCAGTGGCGTGGTCCCACATGTTCCTATCAAATCACTGGAAGAGTAAATGTTCAGACTGGACACACAGAAATAAATCACGGCAATCAGGATTTGTTTTGAGTACCGCTGTCCTTGATCTTGATTTTAAAATTTACTACTACTTTCGTCAGAAATGATGAGGTTGCAATCCCTGAATGATCAATATAACAATTGCTAGTCCAGAATTTGTCATCAGGAGGAGGTAACTGATCAATTGGTTGATCATTCTCGTATGTTTCAGCTATTAACTGACCAGGACATATTTTGCAGCCTAAGCATGAGGCAAACCATCGTGACTAAATCTACGCCAGTTGCTTTGCAAAGGATACCGTCACTATGAGGTGGCTGCACTCTGCTACAGAGGCGGCCACGGTACCTAAATCACTCAACACTGGCTGCACTGCCACCTCTACACTGAAATTCGCATCACCATTTGTGATTGGCAAGAACGAAGCATTCTCAAGAACATGGTGAGGTGCCCGGCAGACTTGCATGCCGGTTGGGACCTGCTGCAGGATCACCCAATAACGCTCAGTAAATGCAGCTCCAATCCATAACCAGTCATCACTGTTCGCTCCTCTGGTCGTTCTAGCCCACAACTGGTAGCTGGAGTAAGGGCAGCCGCCACTTGCAGTGAGGATACGTTGCCATGAAAGATCAAACGACACGAGCAAACCGTGTTCCTGATGAGTAGCTGTCATCAGGTTTGTTGCTTGCAATCTAAAAGGGAGCAGGGCAGGACTGAGGCGAGGACAGTTGGCTGCACAGGAAAGTGAGAGATGCCCTGCAATTAAAGGCAAATACAAAGCTAATCAATGACGGTCAATCTATACATATCTATCTTGTGGCAATTCAATTAAATGATCCTTTCAGAATTGTGTACGCCTTTCCTGTACTAATATGTTGTGGACCCCTGATCTATATCGTTTATCTCTTTTCCTCCTCATTTGCAGTGAAGGATTCACATTACTTGCCACTAAAGTAGCACTTACTCTTTCACTGGCGTGGGGGGATGGCTTTGCATGATCTGGTATCTTTGTCCAAAGACCAAAGCATCACTACGCTTCAAACTACTATACAGTTCCGTATTTTATGCGAGTCTGGATAAACTCCAATTAGTACTTCCCAATGCAAGCTGTGCGACTCGGAGGAGCACAAAACCTAATTATTTGTCACAAACACACTCCTTTACAAGTCCTTTTGCCCCTTCTGTGATAAATCAAGCAAGGTCTCTTTTTGTACGTAACCAAAAGCAAATAAGCATATGCTTTAAAAAGCAAAACATCAGGAAGATTAGCGCTTTTGGAGCAGAAAAAACACTTTAAAGTTGTTTTGACCTGAATTCAAACCCACGACCCCTTTTCAAAGATAATATCCTAGAATTTGTGCCAAGGCGAGCTAGGTATGCAAAGGTCCTGATATACATAAATGCTAGACTTGTTTGCAACACAGCGCAGGGGCGGTGAGAACATATGTAGGGTTGACCAGAACGTGTGGATACACCATATATGACCGTGTACTTGGTGAATTCCCTGCACTGTATATATGGTTCTGGCCAACACTGAACATTTACAGTACGCAATGACATATTACTGAACGTTATCTTGGCAGTTCAGAATAGACATAAATACCCTACTTCTATCAAGTGCCCCCCATGCTCCAACAAACATACCTAGAAATATAGCAGCTGCTGCCTCCCAAGAAGCTGCATCTGGCGAAGCGGAGCTAGTCGCTCCAGGGCCTTGCCAGCACACCAAACCAACGCCCACAATCAGGCAGTCCACAGGCAAGAGCTCACACGGCTCAATTAACAGCTGCTGCAGCTGCCATGATGAATCACAATCTTGCACGATACTCTGATTTGACCTCCCCTGAGCATGTGTGCGTGTGTGTTTGTGTTTGTGTTTGTGTGTGTGCTTGTGCTTGTGGAGAAAGGATGAGCATGCCTGCATATGTACAAAGAAGATGTAAATATGCATGTGTGTGTGCACGCATGCGAGTGGGGAAATGAGCGTGCAAACATGCGCACCTGGATGCACACTATCCCAGCTGCTTTGCAAGCCGACGCAGCAGCTGCATTTGAGCTAGATTTTTGAGGGGGAAGGATGGCAGCGATGGTAGGATTTACGGAGGGGTTATTGGGCACCAGCCACAAAGCAATGAGCAGCTCAGACTTGTGGTCCTGGAGCACGGATGGCACCGCTGATGATGTGGCGTACGTGCAAGTCAGACCAGAGGGGGGAAATGGGATGCGGGTGGAGTACAATGGATGGACGAGAAGTGCACGGGATTGTGGGTCTGTGGGGTTGGAAGGAGGGTGTGAGCGTGGGGTCGGGTGGGTGTTTGGGCTTGGAAGTTGGGGACAGGTCACTTTCAGGCACGATCCACCGTTGAAGGCACGGTCACGGCACAAAGTCACGCTTCCGGTCTGACTGATGTTGGGGTTTTGGCTGGTGTGGGTGTGGGAGTGGGTGTGCGACGGTGACGTGTGCAGGGTGGTGAGGGTGTGTGCTGCATGACCACGCAGGATCCGATTCCCGGCTCTTACAGCTCCCAGGGCGTGCCAAGCTTTGGGAAGGATGGATTCAGGAGAGGAGGGCTGCAAGAGGATGGGCGGTGGCTGGCAACCGGGTCTGTTGGCACCTGCGTGAAGTAAGAAAAAACGTGGAGAAAGTGGATGGACCGATGGACAGGTTGTAACTATCAGGTAAGGGAAGTGAAGTGTGCTTCTATGGTTTGAGCATTTTATAGATCAATAGATCAGCCAACAAGTAAATGATGCGCAACGGCGGAGAGGCACTAAGAAAACAGAAGAAAATGTGTGAATGACGCTCATTGAAGTCATCGAATCAGGAAATGTGGGCAATACACACAAGTATATGACTGAGATACCTGACAGAGATCTGGGTTCCAGAGGCTGCTCAGGTGCCAGGGGTGCATCTTGAAGGTCGTGCGGCTCCCCACAAAGCTGCTCCAGCGTCTTTCCATGTGCAGTCCCAGCTGTGCAGTGATGTTTGTTAGCAGCAATGGTCTATGACAGAGCAGCGCTCGGAGGCATTGCTCGTGGGTCTTTCCGTACAGCATTTATGCAGTGATGTTTGTGCAGCGCATGGGAGGCGTTGCTTGTGGGTCTTTCCGTACAGCGTTTATGCAGCGATGCTTGTTAGCAGCAATGACCTACAACAAAGTAGCGAACTGGGCAACATGTCATTTGGTGTGCTAAGTTGTAAACCCCAAGTTGTAAATTCTAAGTTGTAAACCCTAAGCGTAAGGGAAGAAGGCAGGGTACTGTTGTGACATGAGGTCATGCTTTTGAAGGGGCCTCTTGATACCTTTTGATGTAATGAGAACCAAGCAGGGGCGTAGCCCTTGAATTCACCTTGCTAAATCTAGAGGCAGCTAAGTGTTGTGGGTCATGAGAGCCCGACAGGCAAGACTCGTCTGCCTTCTACCGGGTCAATGAAGTACAAATTAACCTGTCCTATGCGTACGTCAGCCTGGATATACATGCTTTAAGTATTGAGGTGATGCTTTGCGTATAAGATGACTACAACCAAGCTATGGCGCACACAGCTACTCTCACATACTTGCTCCAACTTCCACAAAACAAGTTTCCCTCACACACATTCACACACCCAGCCTCTACATCGCCACACAATTATCCTTACACACACACACACACACATGTTGGTGCTGTAACACAGCCACAGCCACTGTCACACACACACACTACACACACACACTCACACACACACGCACACACGCACTTACACATACATGCCTACCTCCACACTACCACACAGCCACCTGTGTTCTGTATATAACACATGCAGCACCTACAAGCAGGAACCTGACATGCAGCCAAACTCACCTTCACACGCAGCTAGGTCTGGCGGGTAGAGCTGCGCAGGCTGCAGGTCCTGAGCCGCCAGGTTCATCCACGGCTGATGGGAAACACAGCTTCCCTACGGTAGCATCACAGTGAAAGTGCCCTCTGAGATGAAATAACGACAGAGAATCAGCCCCGAGGTCTGTGGCAGAGGGCACTTATAAAGAACTGCAGTGTCTCAAGCGTGTTGAGTCAAAGCGGCTGTTTTTAATCGCGCACTAGGAAGCGGTTCTGATCAATGCCTTGTGATTGCACTCATTTCGATTACACTTTCGTGGCACTTTCGTGGCATACACCATGAACTTCAGCAGGTACCAAACATAGCGTACAAGGAAAACACACGCACATACACACACACATGCCTACGCAAACAGCAAACACACACAGACGATTATCGACAAAGAAAGTGGGCTATCTTTAGGGCAACTTTTGAACAACAGCCCCATGTTTGCAATGGGTGGAAACAATGGAGGAACTGCTTCTGATTCGACATACAAACCTGGTGCCAGTGCTGTGTGCCCCGTCCGTCCGAGAAAGAAGAGGTGAATGGAAGGGAAGTCAAGGAAGAAGGGCGCGGCCCCCAGACCTAACAACAATCCAGCATGTGAGAATTCTGAGTAAAACACAAACAAGCATTTTTCCATGCAAGTAACAGATTTACAGAGCATGATCTACATTACATAAGCTGATAGGGTTTTAAATCAGGATTACACCTGATTGCACATGTACTGATTGGTCCAGAAGCTGTGTGTCGCTGTGTCCAGAAGGTACTGATTGCTCCAGTAGGTTCTGATTGCTCTAGAAGGTACTGATTGCTCCAGAAGGTACTGATTGCTCCAGAAGCTGTGTGTAGCTACGGAGTTGCTGCATATCAGGAGAGAGCATTTGTTCCATGCTCACGTTACCTCAGCGATGCGTCCCCAAAATGCTTCAGACCGTTCCTCGTGAGCAGCCTGGGAGCTGCCTGTAGAGAAGAAAGACGGCAACTTCCAAAGCTTTTTGTCTTGCGATTACTTGCAATCAAGGATGTGTCATACGACGTATTCGTACAATACGCCGTATCGTATTTAACGCGTATTTTACCGTATTGAACAAGTTAAGCCGTATAATACGATTGCAAAGTTTACCGTTTTTTGGCCTTTTAAGGCAATTTCCGCCCCAACAACGGCCTTTCAGTGAACTTACAATGTTATTATATAATATACTAATAACACATAATATATTGGAAAAGAATTGGGAACGTTTTGGGTGATTTTGGGGCGAATCGGGTCCGTTTTGGGTCAAACCGGCACTTACGTAATTGCTTTAAAATACCATCGTATTATATGCGTATTCCGTATTTAACGCGTATTTTACCGTATTGAACGTCCCAAAAGACCGTATGACACATCCCTGCTTGCAATGCAGAAACTTCAGTGACCCCTCTCCACCAAAGCATGCTACAGGAGCTGTGTGACATGGTGCCTCCATCTTTGCCCTGAAGCTCTTATGTTGAGTGAATGCATAAATGAACATGCGTGAAAGAACGGGTGGCTTAGCACATCAAGCCTGAACGTGATGCTTTAGAGCAGTGAGTTTGCACCCCGTGTTTTCCTGTTCTTTGTAAGCAGTGCATGCATCGACTCTGTACACACTGTACACACTGTACACACTGTACACACTGTAAGCAGCACACGCATTGACATTACATTGTAGTACCTGGGAAGTTCTCATAGGTCCACGCAGGGGCAAAAAGGGCCGATGAAACCGATGCCATTTTAGCTGCTTGTAAAGCAACATCACACTTTGCCTGCAAGAGGAGGGGAGCAGAATGCTTGGCAACTGTAACAACCTGTTGTTGAAAAAACCATATTGCCACAGCAAGCCGTGTCTCTTGCTTCCATCCTTTCCTTTCTCTGTGTGTCGGTACATCAGCGCTGAAAGAGGAGGGGAGCAGAATGCTTGGCAACTTTAACAACTTGTTGTTGAGAAAATCATGTTGCCACAGCAAGCCGTGTTTCTTGCTTCCATCCTTTCCTTTCTCTGTGTGTCGGTACATCAGCGCTGCATTGAGGGTATGCCCGTCTATTTCAAAAGCTGGTCGACCCTCCTCACTCCCTCAGACAAGCACTTAAAGACACTTGCATGGATTGATGCCAAACTGCTGCACGCACTCGTCAATTATGTATCTCACTCCCTCAAACAAGCAGAAAGACATTTGCATGGCTTGATACCAAACCGCTGCACACACGCTCGTCATTGCATGCTATATTTGCTTGCCCTCGACAGAAATGCCCAAGCATGAACGCCCAAGCATAGATACCACCTATTGCGTGCATGAATGAGTCATACCTTGCCCCCACCGAATGTCCCTCTGCCATGCACATCCACTCCTAAATAGACATCGATCGCTCGGGAGCCTGCCAGTGCTGCCACCTCTGCCGGAGTTTCAGAATTCCAGCTGCAGGTAGGTAGGCATGATTGTTGTGTACGTCTTGGTTTGTTCAGTTCCCCCTCTGACGGCAACACTCAGGATACCAGCTGAGGACAGAGATTTACAAATAAACAATTAGGGTGCTATGCTTGCTTGCGCGCACGATGAGCCAGTGTATTGATTGTGTGTGTACGTGTGCATGCACCACAGAAGAGGATGACCAGGACTCCATCATAAACTGGCAAGATCCCTTCATTTCTTGACAAGGCCCTCCTCACTTACTGACAGTCCGATTCGGATCTCTTTCATTTACTGACCAGGATCCCCTTCATTTACTGACCAGGACCCCCTTCATTTACTGCTTACTGATCCAGATCCCTTTCATTTACTGACCCGGATCCCCTTCATTTACTGACCAGGACCCCCTTCATTTAAAGACCGGACCCCCTTCATTAACTGACCAGGACCCCCTTCATTTACTGACCAGGATCTCCTTTACTTACTGATAATCCAAAAACAGGCCGTCACAGGCATCCAGGTACGGACTGTTCAGCTTTGTTAAGGTGTTCTGCCAGGCCAGCTTTCCTTCGGTGGTGACGGCATCGTACCTGGATGCAAGTGTAATCAATTGGAGAGACATCAATAGGGATTGTCAATGGGGAACTGCCAATGGGGATTGTCAATGGGGATTGTCAATGGGGATTGTCAATTGGAGATACATCATGGGCTGGGTGTAAGTGTAATCAATTGGAGAGACATCAATGGGAATTGTCAATGGGGAATTGATAATTGGAGATACATCATGGGCTGGGTGTAAGTGTAATCAATTGGAGAGACATCATTTGGAACGCCTTGGCCAATTATCAGGTTATAACAGTATCTGCAATCACGTTAATTTTTGTGTGTAAGCAAAGAGTATCGGGGCCATTCTCACGAGGACACCATGCTATAAGATGTCACTCTTCATGCACGTACACCTGTAAACAATGTAAATATATGTATCTAAGGCGAAAAAAACAAGTTTTGCTCATGCAAACATGAAGGGGAGAAAGGAGCATTGGGCTTGCATCACTGCGATTGTTGAGCCTAGATTTGCTGCAGTCAGACGTACTTTCACACAAATACGCAGCACAAGCACAGTAATGTGCTCAACACATCCATGGAACCATCGTTTTGCATTACAAGGCAAAAATTGCAAAAAAAGCTGGCCATTGAACTGCTGACTACCTACAGCGAATTTACGACTATGATCAACTCCTTGTCGACCACAACATCTCGAAATATGAAGATTTTTCCAGATACATCTCTTAGCAGTCTACAAAGCTATGACGCAGACTGTGAAGTCCTAACCGCCAGAGTTTCTAGCAATCTTTGGGAAATGTTCATGTTCACACGCACCTCATATGAATCAATTTATTGAAGAAGTCCCGAGAAATTTCTGCCAAAAATTACCGTATATATTGTATGATTGTAGCAACCCTCCCACACACATTACGGTATGTTTCCCCGCCAAGCTTACCAGATCACGGACGCGTTTGCCCCGCAAACTTCTCTCATCCGAGCGCGTAAGTGTGCTAGGAAGTGAAGAATTAGGGGGATGTAGCGAGAAGCTGGACGTAGGTCACACTCAAGGTTGATGAGCCAGCCATCAAACCCGTGGTGCTGAGCTATGCGCACTAGCTGATCTGCCACCTGTGCATGTGTGCATTGTGTGTATTGAGTGTGTGGGGCTGGGGTGGGGGGGTGGGGGATATGCTCGTGTTTGCTATTATGTTGTGTGTGCGTATGTGTGTACATAAGGGGAGGCAAAGGTGTGCATGAATGTGTGTTAAAATTTCCCAATTGCCTCTTTTGCTCACAGAAAGTTCACATTCAACATTACGTTGTGCAATGTACATCTTCTTGCATACACCTGCACGCCCCTCACATGCTGAGTAGAGGAACAACAGGAGGACCAGAAACGTGATGGGCAACAGCACATCAGTACACAGATGTGTACACACGCGTCTCCACGACACTCACAAACAAAGCAGATCAACTGTAGGGGAGAGACAGAAACAAAACCACATATAGGCATCGAGAATTGAGACACAATTACACACACACAAAGACACACACACACACATACACACACACACACAAACACACACACAAACACACACATGCATGCATGCACGCCTGCAGGCACACCCCTCACTTGCTGCGCGGACGAACGCGAAGAGAACAGTTCCTTACAGATACGGCTGCCTGCCTGCCACTCCGTGATAAAAGTACCCAGCACCTGAGATTAGCAAGCGAGTTGGACGGCAGCATGACATCAGGATGTAGCACGTCATTTTCTAACAAGAGAGACGGTGTCAGTGCCGACTTTGACGGTGACATTTGCCCTGACCCAACCATGATGAAGTTTTGCTCTGACTTTTTTAACCATATGACGTTTACTTTGATGGTCCTTGGCAGGTTGCCATGTCCTGCTTCTGTCTCTCTACCGGCCTGGGCTTATTTCTTCATGTCATCACTTGTCATTACTGCTGGGTCAGTCTGCAGCTGAATACCCCATGTCATCATTCGCCATCACGTGCTCTGTGTCACTGCTGGGTCAGTAATTGATGAATGCTCTATGTCATCACTTGTCATTACTGCTGGGTCAGAAATTGATGAATGCTCTATGTCATAACTTGTCATTACTGCTGGGTCAGTCTGACGCAGCTGAATAAATCCCAAAACAAGCAACGCTTGTGGTTAGCAAACCTTTGTAAAAGTTCAAATATAAATGTAGGCCAAAAACCCTTGGCTCACAAAGATGACATTTACATTTACCAAAAACATCACAAAAATGTCTCACCTTGGTGCCGTGCCTGTGACCGGCTGAGATCCAGGCAGGTGGGGGAATAGTTACTAGATGGTGGCTGCAGGTGTGAGTGTGTGCATGTGTGTGTTTGAGAGTATGTGTATGAGTTTGAACGCGTGTGTGTGTATACATGTGCACACTTTGATGCATATGGGTTTGGGTAGTAAGACGTACACAACCGTAAACAGTCAGATGGCCCGACAGGGGAGGTGACGTCAGGTTGAGGCAATGGCGACAATGCTCAGTTTCAGTTTGCAATGATTTTAGCAGAAAAGTGGAGATGCGTATGACCATAGACGATCACATCTCCTGCGGCCTCAGTATTGGTGACCAAACACGATCACATCTCTCCTGCAGCCTCAGTTGGTGACCAAACACGATCACATCTCCTGCGGCCTCAGTAGGTCCCTGCCCTACGTTTGATGGGGTTACATGATTTGTAGGGTTGGCCAAAACCATACATACATACGTATATACGGTGCATATATGGTATTTCTAGCAGGAAAATTACCATACATACAGCCATATACGGTGCACCTATACGGTTCTGGCCAACCCTAATGACTTGTAATAACGTGACCTTGGTTTGTTGCAGTCCTGGACTCAAAATCGAACAACTCTGCACTGGAGGAGGCTTACAAATGCTTGAAACTAAAGTGGATCTTATTCCTTAAATTGATGTCGGGAGTAGGGTTTTCACTGCCTTCGTAGTTTCCCCCTAGCGCTCATGCAATTAGCTGGCCTGCTTTCGGCTGGACACCCAAAACTTACCCAGCAGCATTCTCACCAGACACAATTCAATAACACTGTGCAGTATCGTGCTCACCTTGCGGTAGTGATTCATTAACACTGTGCAGGATCGTGCTCACCTTGCGGTAGTAATTCATTAACACTGTGCAGGATCGTGCTCACCTTGCGGTAGTAATTCATTAACACTGCGCAGGATCGTGCTCACCTTGCGGTAGTAATTCATTAACACTGTGCAGGATCGTGCTCACCTTGCGGTAGTAATTCATAAACACTGTGCAGGATCGTGCTCACCTTGCGGTAGTAATTCATAAACAATGTGCAGAATCATGCTCACCTTGCGGTAGTGATTCATTAACATTGTGCAGGATCGTGCTCACCTTGCGGTAGTAATTCATTAACTCTGTGCAGGATCGTGCTCACCTTGCGGTAGTAATTCATAAACACTGTGCAGGATCGTGCTCACCTTGCGGTAGTAATTCATAAACACTGTGCAGGATCATGCTCACCTTGCGGTAGTAATTCATTAACACTGCACAGGATCGTGCTCACCTTGCGGTAGTAATTCATAAACACTGTGCAGGATCGTACTCACCTTAGCCTGCAACCTGCGGTGCTGTTGGGTGCACTGAAAAGTCTGCTGCTTTGGAGGCAAAGGAGAGGGTGCTGCCAGCATCAATGCTTCTAAATCCAATGCCAGCGCTGGCAGCAGCTCAGGCAGTATTGCAGGCAGCAGCAGCAGCAGCAGCAGCAGCAGCAGTACCCAACGTGAAGAGGAGGGTGCACCACACTGGCGCACCACACACAGGCCAAAACTCTGATTGGCCTCTGTGCTGGCTGTAGCGTAAGCTTTGACACGGAGCCTAGCTGCACGCTACTTCATAGAATAATGACATCAGCGCAGGCTTTTGAGTTTTGCTTACCTGAAGTAAACAAAGATGTCGATGCATTCCCAGCGCCAAATGTGGAAGCTGCCTGGGTCTGAGCTGCCTTGCACAAACCTGTGTGTTGAACATTAGCAGACAGAGGAAAGTGGTGTACACGTAACGCAACCCTGTTTGTAACTTTGTATAGGGATTTGCGTGATTCAAGAGATTTGATTCAAGGTGGGTGTGTGAGAAGTGGGAGGTAGCCCAAGCTACAAGAAAGGTAACAAGGAATTGGTTGTTTGGACTTAAACCTTTGCGGCCCCCCCCATCAACCCTTTGCGCACTGCAGCTCAAACCTTGCCATAAATGTGCAATTGTGAGCAGTAATGAGCTCAAGATGCACCTAGCTAAAGATGCACCTAGCTAAAGATGCACACGATACGGCTAATTCCCTGCTGCCCTGCAAGATTTGCGCAAAAAATTGGGGATGCACTTTTTTATGTGCACCATTGCTGGGTTTGACATGCTTCACAAGCACACTAAGGGTATGCGCAGGCGCACAAATACAAACACACACACTTGCGCACAGACACATCAGACTTTTCTAAGGAACAAGACCTTGCCAAGACTGGATGCATCACACACTTGTCAGGCTTGGAAAGCGTGCATGCTCTTGAACACACATGCACACACAAGCAACACACACGCACACACACACACACTCGCGCACACACAGTCGTGCACACACACACATACACACACACACACATACACACACACACACTTGAGTGTGCGTCTCAACACCCGGCTCACCGGTCCTCAGTATATCCCCCACACATATCATGGCACACTAACAGCTGGGGCCGCGAGCCCTTTGGTGCTTGGAAGCTTTCTCCAACTGATGAAGCAGGAGCAGCGCCTGACACCGATGGCGTAGAGCCTCTCTGGGGATGGAGCAGATGTGGTAAGGCTTTTTCAGCTGATGATGCTGCTGGGCCATGCAAATGGGCGTGCGCGTCATGGCTCAGGGGCGGGTAGGCTTGGGGCGGAGGGGCGAGGCGGCTATTGGTGGGAGCGGCGCAGAACAAGGCATGCCTGTGCAAATGTACGTACGTGCATACATGAGAGCATGCATGTGCGTTCTTCTGGTGAGTCGAGCAATATATGGTGTGTTTGTGTGTATTTGTGTGTGTATTTATGTGTGTGCGCATGCGCATGCCTAAGGAGATGCGGTGCTGTCAAAGTTGTGTGTTGACGCAAACCGTAAACCTGAAAGACGAGGACTGCTTCTGTAAGAATTGTTATTGCTGATACACATTATTTGCAATGCATACATCTACGTAAACACGAAACCCTGTGCCTTTCAGACTGTTTGTGTGCATGTGAGTGCGTGCGTGTGTATGCATACATGTGTGTGTGTGTGTGTGTGTGTTTAGGTATAATATATTAAGGTATAACGGTATAACATATATGAGTCTACCAAAAAGGCAACCAGACATCAGTGTGTGCACGTGCCTGTGTTTGAGAAATTGATGATCGTCCTTTATCTATCATTGACAATCTGTGAGCGTGCCTGGCTTGCGCGGTGGCCTGTGTGAGCTCCAGGTCCACTTGAGAGGGGTTCAGCGAGGGAGAGCCTTCTCCCTTAATGTGGGTGAGAAGACATTTGCCCTCAGGACTCAAAGAGTGTGGGCTACTAGCAGAGGAATCAGGGGGGCTATTATGGGGTGCAGGAAAGGGTGCCATCCACTGGAAGAGCTGCTGAACGGAACGAAGAGGCTCACATTCTGGAGGCTCTGTGCATGCATATGTGTGTGTATGTACTTGTGTGTTAGAGAGAGTGTGTGTATGTGTTCGTTTGTGTGTGCATGTGTATGTGTGTGTGCGTGTGTGTGTGTGTGTATGTGTGTGTGTGCGTGTGCGTGTGTGTGTGTGTGTGTGAGTGTGTGTGTATATGTATGTGTGTGCGTGCGTGCGAGTATGCGTGCATGCGTGTGTGTGTGTGTGTGTGTGCGTGTGTGTGTGTGTATGCGTGTGCCTGCGAGCGAGCGAGCGTGCGTGCGTGCGTGCGTGCGTGCGTGTGTGCGGGCGTGTGTGTGTGTGTGTGTGTGTGTGTGTGTGTGTGTGTGTGTGTGTGTGTGTGTGTGTATGTGTGCGTGCGTGCATGTGTGTGCGTGCGTGCCTGTTAATGAACGCTTCTTTTGCTTTTTTGGCTGAACAGATGGTCTATTTGGAAGGAGCAGGTGCCCGAACTTTGATATGGCCATTCTCAGAGCCAAACCGCAGACCCCCCCAAGAGCCAACAACGCAAGTAGTCTGACCAATCTGGGTTTCATTTCGTTTAATTTCGTTATTTAGCGAGAAAGTTGGCGCCACTCTTTTTTTTCCCAATCTGATCTAAAAAATATTCGACTGTTTTCAAAGCACCACACCTGCTACAGATCTTCCGCATAAGATTGGATGGGACCAAAAATATTTAGTGTGCAGGGTGAAGGGCAAGAGAGAGTAGGGGCGAGATCACGACTCTTGTTAAGCTTAGATCTGAACCTACATGGTGTAAAGTAAATCGTGTGATTGCCAGGGATGTGAAATTGCCAGCGAGACACTAGCAGACCGCCTATCCCAGCAGTGACCTCGGCAGATTTTGCCGCACAGAAACAGCACCTGTGCAGACATCTGCACCATCCTTCAAGAAGCCTCAACTCCTCCATCCTTTTGGGCGTGGATGTCACACTGTTGGAGCTTTTTAGGGAGCTCACCTTCTTCTCTTTTTTTTCCTGAGATTATGCAGCTGGCCTACAGGTTTTCTTCGTTCTTAAGATCTGTTTCTTGGACTTGCCTCCCCCAGCCATACATAGAGCACTTTCACAACAGGTAAATGGAAAATTGTTGCCTGGACTTGCTATATGCTGTGCATACCAATTATTTAGCAACCTGCCTGGCACTCGTTCCTCTCATGTGTAAAAATGTACAGCGCGTTCAAAACAACTTGAATTGTCCCAAAAGTCCGAATTGAGAGAAATGAATAGGCCTTGGTTGGAACGCACGTCGTTGACCGTTGTCCCTGCTGTGTGTGCTAAATCACAAAGAATGCACCATTATGTGCTGCCCAAGAATCACAGTACGAGTGGGCAGACTACAACGCTACGCCTACTTGGTCACCGACTGTCTTTACAAGCTGGGCCATTTCCTCCCACGAGGGGCGCTCGCTGCACGGCAACCCAACCTCTTCGCACAACTTGCTCACACGAGCAGGTAGTACCTCCTGTGGCAGCACCGCACCGGTGACCTGTGCAAACATGTAATTATATTGATTGCATTGGTTACAATGGGGGGTAAACATGTAGGGGTTGGCGTATAGCGCTATATGAGGCATTTTTATAGCGATATATAGCGATATAGCGCTATATTGTACTATATTTCAGTCGCTATACCTGCCACAACTCCCCCGTGCCGAAGGACTTCCGGCATCGGATGTTATAAATATGATAATATGATATTGCGTAGGGCGTAGGTGGCAGATGAGGATGTTTGCACAGATGCCAAAGCGTAAGCGCGTACGAGCAGTGAAGAGTGGAGGAATGGGTTGGAAGCAGCAGATATGTCGTACAGGTGGCAGATCAGATTGTTTAAAGAGATGCCAAAGCGTATATGAGCAGTTAGGAGTGACAGATTGGGCTTAAAGTCTTAGAGTGGCATGCAGTATACGCTACACACCCGACGTTGCCGCGTGCTCCCCCCGGCATTTCTCTCGCAGCAGAAAGAAAGCTATGGATGGGCCTTAATCTTTTACGGCACCAAAACCAGCCAACATTTCCAGCATGAGACGCTGACGCCTACAGAATCCCCTTCACCTGAGCAGTCAAGGCAACCTCTTAACAACTCTGATTAGACTAAAAAAGCTCCTAGCTGCGCAGCTAATCGAGCAAAACAATCTCATTCCATCATCTCGCAGGCTGCTTTGCTAGATAGAGGGTGTGGAATTTCACTGTCATGCTGATCAGGCAGCAAGGAAGGTACACACTCACACACACACAATTTTCGTTGTGTGCATGAGTAACCACTAGAGAAAAAGCTGGGCAGTACACCATAGCACAGCATGGGTTACTGCGCCATCGCGCGCGCGCACACACACACACACACACACACACACGCAACACACACATGTATGTACACACACAGCAATCTCTGCACCTCTTACCTCATTTCCCAGTACCTCGTGTTCTAGTTTAATTACGGCTGCACGGACCTGCACACATCAGTGTGCAGAACACAGCCAAGCATTACAACAATACACGTACCAAACAGGGAGGTTGCCACAAACTTAAGAGCTAGTGTGCAAGCTTGCGTGCCTGAAGTGTCATGTTGTGCAATTTGTTTCTGTGCTGGTTGTTTCTATCTCAGAAGCCCAATTTCAAGTGTCAGGTGTGTGTCAGTTGCAGGGCCTCCCAAATCAGTGGTGAGAACATGCCCCTATTGTATGAGCAGCGTAGCAGCTGTCGCATCACACCACATATGATGTATCATATTTTGCACAGCTCGGTGCACGCAACAGTCAGCAGTCACAAGCTGTGGGCACTTGCTGCATCGTTCAAAGCCAGCATTTACCTGCATCCAAAACAGACAAGCACCAGAGTGAAGAGGGCGATTTCTTCCCATACATCCGGGCACTACTTTGCTAGTACGTACTTCTTGGACTCACACAGATGCTTGACTACAAGCGTACCTCTTGGACCCACACTGATGCTTGACTACAACATGGTGCTCAGCCCCTCATACGGACAAGCCTTTGGCCTCCCTCACACCCTCACCCCCTCATACGAACAGGCCTTTGGTCTCCCTAACACCCTCATCCGGGCCTTGGCCTCCCTCACCCTCTCAACCCCTCATACGAAGGGGCCTTTGGCCTCCCTCACACCCTCACCCCCTCATACGAACGGGCCTTTGGCCTCCCTCACACCCTCATCCGGGCCTTTGGCCCCCCCACACCCCCACCCCCTCATACGGACAAGCCTTTGGCCTCCCTCACACCCTCACCCCCTCATACGGACGGGCCTTAGGCGTTCATTTTTCTCACCCAATGCCCACAAATGCAAACGCACAGGTCACTCTGTGCATCCCAACAGGCACACACTGATCAAGACACCTCATCTTAGAGCAGGCTGTCGGCACTCTTGTGAATATGCCCTGTCCCCTTTGATAACCAGCACAACAGCCAATCATCACCGGGACTCCCCCATGAAGGAAGCCAAGCTTGTCAACATGCGCGCACACACACATACACACACACGCATACACACACACGCGCGCATACACACATATACACACACGTGCGAATACACACACACGCGCATACACAGACATGTACGCACCTCGCGCACAAGTGGGTTGTCCACCCTCTTGTGAACTGTGCCTTTAATCTCCCTTTCGCGGGCGCCAGAGAGTGAGCGGCTTAGCAGGTTTGTGGAGGATGCTGTGACATTGTGGGAGTACGGTGAGCCTGCACGGACGGCACTGTTGCTGCTGCTACTGCTGCGCGCAGTTGCGTGGTGTGCAACATGTGAGCATGCTTTTTAGTCCATGTATTCATTGAACCGAATTAGAGGGAATTGCCAAGGACGCTGCTCATGCGTTTTCAGTGGGAGCAGCTGCAACGTGTGCTGAAATTGGCCGCGGCAGCTCTTGATTGCTTGTGTGTAATTGGTGAGTCTGTGGTGCTGGCAAGCTCCTTGGCTCTGTCACTTAAAGCAACACACAGCCTCTGACCTCACCTGGAAGCAAGCTGGAGGGGGGCCAGGTTGACAGGCCTGAGAAGGCCAACCTTCTTGCTCTCCTCATTCCGGTCGACTGCAGCGTCGATGGCATCACATATGATGAACAGCAGCAGGCCCCCTACGGCGACAGGTCCTACTTGCATTACCAGCATCAGCCACTGCGAAGTAGAACAGAGGATGCACAGTTCGATGGCTTCACAGGAAGGGCCAAGCACAACATCACCACACGGTAATGATAGAGCACTCCGTAGTTGGTTAACAAGACCTCACTTACAACATCAGGGAGGCACCCTCATGCACTGCGCAGGTGACACACAGAGTTGCATGTGCGTTGAATGTACTGTCACTCGTGCACGCTTGCGTAATTTGTAGGGTTGGCCAGAACCATATATATACGGTGTACCTACGGTATTTTTGGCTTGGAAATCACCAAATATACGGTGTATATATACGTATATATACGATTCTGGCCAACCCTAGTAATTTGCATGCGTGGCAGCAAGGAGGAGGGGCTGCACGAAGCTGCGTGTGCGTGTACAGTCACGATGTGGCTTAGGGGTTAGGGCTACTTCTTTATTTACTTGTTAAGCAAGTTGTGTGTTCGTGTATTCACGTGTATTTTTGTGTGTGTGCACGTGCCCCTCTCTTTCCTCACGCACTCGACAAAAGCAAGCGCACACAACACCAGCGGGAGCACGAGGCATCCTTGCACTAAGGACAAGGAACAGCACGCCTTGTTCCTCAACACACACTGTGAGGCAGGTCATTTTGTAATTTAATTGGAGGTGCCTATACACGCTGCAGGTCGCTCCTTGCAGTAGAAATGTAAGCACCTCTTTCCCAATCCTTCCCATAGTACAGACGCAAGCAAGCGCTTCTGCCCCCGTCCCAAGCCCACCTGCTGTGGTGTTGACAATTCGGGCAGCGAGCCTGCCATCTTCCAGCTGCATGCCCCAGCCAGCTTCTGCACGTTCCAGCCTGCTGCCATCTGTACCCAGCTTCTGCCAGCTTCCACAAGCCCCGACCACTTCGTGCCTGCCTCTAGCAACTGCGCCCAGCTGAGCATGCAGCTAGGCTGTGCGTTTTTTTTAGTGTGAGTGTGTTGTGTGAGTGTATGTGTGTACGAGTTTGTGCATGTGTGTATATCTGTTGTGTCTGTGTATACGTGGATGTAAGTGCCTCGTGTATGTGTGAGTGTGTGTATGCGCATACACAGCTGTGAATGCAGGCATCTGCTTTAGTATACCTGTGCTGCTTGCGTATTGACCAAATGCAGGTACACGTGTTTGTTTGTGTGTGTGTACTTGTATTTGTTAATGCACGCTGCTTTGTGACCCGCAACACCCTGCCCGCAAAGCAAAATCCTCACCAGGACAGCCAGCAGGTCCTGCGTGCTTCGCCCTACGGCCAGCTGCCACAACAGCAGCAGCCACAAGGGCACTAACAAGAACCCCAGGGCAGTGACCATTCGTGCAAAGCCGACCACGACCCTCTGGACGAGCTGTTTTGTGGCTCGCATGTCACAGATGTCGGTGGGCAGGCACACCAGGAACAGAAAGATCCTGGGGTTAAAAAAGGAGGCAGCAAGATGTGGGGGCAAGGACTGTGGGTTGGAGAGGGTGGATGTAGGTATGTGCAGATTTTAGTGGACGGACACACCAGAAAGGGGGTAAGAGCTATGGTTTTGGATGGAACAGGAAGCTCCAGGGGCGTGTGAGTAGACATCAAGAAGAGGATGGAGATGCGGGAGGATGTCAGCTTTCAGGTGGGCAGGCACACCAGAAAGAGGGTAAGAGCTGTTGGTTAGGTTGGAGAGGGTGGGAATATGCCAGGTCATCAGGTGAGCGGGCACACCAGATGTAGTAATAAGATTGGTTCGACCAGTGATTTCCTCTTCCAGTTTTGTGAGTTGATTATGGTTGAGTTAGTTTGGGATGCACGTGTTCCAAGTCACACAAGCGGTGTGCGTCATTATCCGCAAGGCCACCCACGTGTGTCTGATGCAGCACGAGCGAGGTGCACCATTTCATTACAGGCACAGTCATGGTAGAGAGCCCGACAGAGCTACTAACCTGGCCAAGAAGCCTGGCTTCTCATACCCCAAGGGTGCTTTGCTGAGTTGTGCCATGTCCAGGTAATGGTCAAGCAACACCTCGTGCGCTGTGGTGCCTGAGTGTACCCGCTTCAAATGAGGGCGCCTGGACGAGGTGGTCCTGCCGGATTGGCCCAAAGAGCTAGAAGAATGGGAGGGGCGGCTCAGAGTAGGGCGGCGTGAGGCAGAGGCCTGATCACCAGAGGGAGCAGAGGAAGAGGATGCGCGCGTGAGGTGAGGACGCAGGCTTTGGGGCAGGCGTTCAGAAGCTGACTCCTTCGGGGTCTTGCTTGGTTTTTCTACTGCTTCCGCCTGTGCCTTTCGTGTGGCTTTCCTTTCCTGCAAAGATTATGATTGTGAGTGCTGTGACTGTGTGCTGTGTGTGATTGTGTGTGTATGTGTGAGTGTGATTGTGTGTGCGTATGTGTATGTGTGTGTATGTGTGTGTATATATATGTGTGCGTGTTTATGTGTGTTGTACGCGTGTGTGTGTATGTGTGTGTGTGTGTGTGTGTGTGCGCGCGTGTGCGTGTGCGTGTGCGCTTGCATGATGCACAAAGGTTGCAAGCAGCAACTCTGTCAGTTCTCTAAGGCCTTAAGGCCTTGCATACATATTGCAATCAGAACAAGAATGATGGAGCATTAGAGGGAGCAGACTCTTACACGGTTGCTCCTAGAAATCACCCACCATGCACAAATGGCAGTTGGCCTGCCTCGATTTTTTTATATTTTTATCAATGTAAAACAGTTGTCGGCCCGAGTTTTGTTTGACCAATTTTTGGCATCGCAACTCCTTGAAAGCCATGGGGATCTGCTGTAGCAGTGAAGACGTTCCTGATCAGCAGCAGATTAAGGCACAGGCATATGCAGTTGCCCAGCCACAGATCTCAAATCTTCACTGTGAAGTGCTATTCTTCCCCGATGCCGGCTTGCCATGCCATAACGGGAGGACTTGCAGGCACGCAAACACGCACACACACATACGCACACGCACACACACACACACACACACACACACACACACACACACACACACACACACACACACACACACACACACACACACAGACACACACACACACGCACGCGCACACGCACGCACACGCACGCACACACACACACACACACACACACACACATACACACCAACACAAGTACAGGAGGAACAATTGTACGTTTTCCCACACGCCAACAAGTTTAAGCCGCCTGTTAGAAGTCATGCAAACGGCACGAAAGAGCTTGGATGTTTGTGTCTTCACCATCACGTGCAATGAGATAGCAGGTACATAATTTGGAGGCATTTAATATAACGAGGCATTCGAACCAACGAGGCAGCCAGCGGGTTGTGAAGTTCCGAGGTATAGCCAGAACTTGAAACAGTAAAAGTGGCCAGAGCCGTACACGCCGTGTATGACCATCTAAGTGAAGAATTCCTGCTAAAATTACCGCATATGCACCGGATATCGCAAATGCTTCTGGCCAACCCTGATCTTTATGATGTTGGCATCCTTGCAATTTAAAGACATTGGTACACACACGCACACGCACACATACACACACAAATACACACGCATACACACACAAATGCACACGCACACACACAAATACACATGTAACACACGGATGCACCTGCAGACGTGCTTCTGGGTGCACACAAACGGGGGGTTCAGGTGCGCGTCATTTCTGACGATGATCAGATGGCAAGCAATGGGTCTGACGTGGCCCGCCTTGCAAAAGAAGGCATCCCAGGTGTGTGTGTGTGTGTTTATGCGTGTGTGTGTGTGTTTGTGTGTGTGCAAGGGCTTCAAAGCGTGAAATGAACCAAAAAGCTGGGCTCGCATTATCCTTCTGCTGTCAGGGATACTTGGTGGAGTGCAAACCTGCATTGCATAATGTTATATTTGCTCCTTGTTTGATGATTAAAAGTGTCGTGCTTGAGTCCATCATAGAAAATGTGTCAGTCTGCTGTAGGGGAAACTTGGTAGTATGCCCTTCATTCAGCACACACTTGCAGCAAACAAATAGCAGTCGGTGACCTTTAAACGGCACACACACACACACACACACACATGCCGACATGCAGTGAAAATTGACAACAGCCGTTACCACATGCACAACAAATTTGCCATGATTGATGGCCGAGTCCTCATCAACGGTTCATTCAAGTGAGTATATCGAAGCACTATTATAAGGAAGTCACGCCAGCCTTACATAACAAGCAGCATGTTGCTGCTTCTGCTGCTGTACCATCATCAGATTCCTACCAAGCTTGCAATGTTGTCATTCTTTCCTGAAATGCTCATGAAATCTGACTGTCCTTCCTTACCTTATTTGCAGCTGGACGCAGCAAGCAGTGCTCGGGTGAGTATATGCGTTTGTGTTTGCGTGTGCATTTGTATGCATTTTGGGTGTTGATGCTCTCGTTCCCATGCTCATGTTATTTTTGCCAAAAAATGTACCTATTTTTTTTCGTTTGAGCAGGTGTGCTGATATTTAAAGCTGCACTTCTGCTTGAATAACCAAATAGGTGCTTTTAACATGCCTCAAAATCGTTGGTTCATTAGTTGAAGTGCTTTTCTTATGCTCACGATTGACCCTTGTTTCTGTTTTACTTGTAACACTCCAGGAACAACACTTGCTTGTAACACTTGACAAGTGCTTTTTTTTTGCTCACGATTGATCCTTGCCTCTGTCTTGCTTGTAACACTGCAGGAACAACGAGAACGTGGTGATTCAAGAGAACCCATTGTTGCTTCAATCGTTTGGTGCCTACTTTGAGAAGCTTTGGAGGGAATTTAAAAACATTTAACAAGTTATACCTTGTGAACAAACAGCCTACCCTTATAACTATCCACAAACCTTATGCTCACACAAGCTACGGTGGACATTCAGATTAAACGATTAAACGTTGCATCTTAGATCTTAAGGCCCCACATATTTCAATTACTTACTATTTTCAGATCTTTACCACAGGTCGCCATCCCTTTTTGCTTGTATATATGTTGGGTCTGGTGCCTCTGTTTACGTATTATGTTTGACTGCTTTCCTTTTTTTCTTAGGACAAGAATACCGAGTGCTGGCTGGTGTACAGATGCCCCAGGTGACCGTTTTTATTTCTGCCTAAATTCTTTTTACGCGGTGTGTCAAATCAAATTACCGTCACTGCAAAGTATAAGACTCGGCACATTTACTAATCTTATTGTTAATTTGGGGCGCCTTCGGACCAAGGAAGGCCTCCCAAGGTGGAAAATCCATCCAGCAGAGGAGTGAGTACTTAGCAATGCTATGGTCGCTACTGCTTCTACCAGTTCTGTACATCCACGCCTGTGCGCTCTCTGCTCATTCTCGTGTGTCTAAATGCTAGTGCTAGTACTCGTCTTTGGTTGGCTCCCACACCACTGACCCTTCCCGGAGATGGGACCGTTTACTCAGACATTCTCGGTCTTATCGTGTTGCATGTTAATATGACTAAACGAATGCTAGTATCGTGTTACATGTTAGTATCACTAAACGAATAGCAGAGATCTTACACACAGTACATTCTCTTAAGGATCCCCTTTAATGGTACCTCTCAGAATGCTCACATATTGTCAATTGATTACCAAAATGATCAAATCCAGAAGATAAAGGTTATCAATAAGACTGGCCATCCAGCTTACTGAACAAGACATACAGAAACTCTCAACTGTCAACCAACTAACTGCTCCGTCACACAGTTTGTCACTGCCACTGAATTGGGCGTGACAGGTGGCATGAAAAAAGAAAAAATTACGCTGGCAGCAAAATACTCCCTGTATCAATTAAGGAAAAGGAGACACATTGGTCCGAAGTGCTGTGAGCGAGTCTCCCCCGCCAAAGGGAAAAAGAAAACTAGTGGGGATCTGGAGGGTGGCTAGCAGCCCTCTGCTCCAGACCAACGTCGGAATGTTGTATTTCATTACCACTGTGGATTTCTGCGATTACTATAGGCATTACCAAATTGGTAATCTGAGCAGTAATCACGTGGTAAGGCTTCTTGGGTAATCGGGCAAGTAATTGCTTGGTAATTGGTATCTCAATTACCAAATCAGAAATTTGAAGAGAAATCAGGCTTATATTACCATCTTGGTAATTGGTCAGTAATCAGGTCGTAATCACATTTTAAGCTGGCACAGTTTGTTTGATTTATAGGTATTGTATAGAAACCACAACCCCAGTTACTGAAGCAAATCTTACAAGTAATTGATTGGTGATCACGCAGTTTGAAATTTTTCATTACCAAGCTAGAAACCAAAGTAGAAATTAGGCTTGGATTACCATCTTGGTAATTGGTCAGTAATTAGGCCGCAATCACATTTTAAGCTGGCACAGTTTGTTGGATATATAGGTATTGTATGGTAACCACAACTCCAATTACTGAAGCAAATCTGACAAGTAATTGATTGGTGATCACGCAGACTGGGCTTTTCATTACCAAGCTAGAAACCAAAGCAGAAATTAGGCTCAGATTACCAAGCTGGTAATTGGTCAGTAATCAGGTAGTAATCACATTTTGACCTGGCAAAATTCGTCGGATTACTGGTAATGCAAAGTTATCACAGTTCCAGGTACTGAAGCAAATCTTACAGGTAATTGATTGGCGAAGTACTCACGCTACTAGGCGGATCTCAAATTATATAGCACTGTGCAATGAAGCAAGTTCTTCAAGCTACAAAAAGTTCTACGCAAATCGCTCATTAATCATCATGTACAGTTCTTGCAGAACTAAACAGCGATATTTTGCAGGTTGCTTGTGGGTAAACTCGCTCATTGTTAGCTTGTGCAAGTTGTACAGCTGTGCCTGCCTCTACATCTCACATTCGCTCAAATTCTCTTACATCTTGCTGTCTTGAAGACCTTACGAGCAATTGATTTTTTCAAGTGCGTGCGTTAGTCAGGTTGTGCGCATAAGGCACAGAGTGAACATGCAATTTAAGGGCAGTCTTGTGGGCCTCTTCCGAGGCGGAGCTCTTTTAGATGATGCAAAGTGTTAGAAGTATAGATTGATCCTCCCACACCAAGAAAGATGGTGTGAAGTGTAACTTGTTCACCTTTTAAGCACTTTGTCACGCCCAATCGTTGGCAGCGACGAATCGTGTGACAGAGCAGTTAAGTTGGTTGGCAGTTGAGAGTTTCTTTATGTCTTGTTCAATAAGCTGGATGGCCAGTCTTATTGATAACCTTTATCT
>Ga0307968_1000745_pt1 | contig 24670 bp, 30 predicted proteins | sample OrgLakmetagen650_FD_201834 | JGI IMG/M metagenome (GOLD analysis project Ga0307968, IMG submission 201834) | Saline water microbial communities from Organic Lake, Antarctica - #650 | ecosystem: Environmental > Aquatic > Non-marine Saline and Alkaline > Saline | place: Antarctica: Organic Lake...
GGAGGTGTGCTGGTGGCGGAGCAGCCAGGTGGTGAGCCAATGGTGCTGCTGTTGTGCCACGAGAGGGAGTGGTGAGGGGGGGGGGAGGTAAGAGGGTGGGGAGAGGCAGCTTTTGTGGGGGGCTGCAGGAAGGCAGAGCCGCATGGTGGTTGCTGAAAGCATGGTCTGCAGGTATCACCGCGCTTGGAATCACCTTGGGCGGTTCGATATTAAACTCTGTGTCTGTGTTCCTGTCCTGGACCCTACTTCCATCTGTCATGGTAGCTGCTGCTGCTGCAGCATCAGACCAGCCGTGCTCCTGCCCCTCTGCCAGAGGACCGGCAGTTGTCATTCGTTGTTTCAGATCACCTGATCTGTGCACTTGGCTTTGGTGGGGCTGTAGGGATGGGGGGAGGTCGGGAGGGAGGTCGATCGAAGAGGAGGAAATTGATGGACGAGAGAATGAGAATGGTGGGGGCCCAGGAGAAGTGGGGGGAAGAGGGGAGTAAGGACGGGATGGGGATTGGGTTGTGTTGGCGGATGGTTTGTCTGGGGCAGGAGGCAGAAACGATTTCCCCCAGACAGGAATACCCTGCAAGCAGATCCATAGAAATTGTTAAGACACTTGGAAGTGCATTGTGCTGATGAGCAGTTTGGTCTACTAGGGGTATGTAGTAGTGAATTATCGCAATCTTGTTTAGAAGGGGCACAACAGTTTGCTTTTTGTACTGCATTAGGGAGCTTGCACCAACATTGCACACTTTAACACCACCACACATCACGATAAAGTACTTGCTGGGCTGCTTTAAATCAGGGAGCACAGCACCAGGCTTTCGGCATCACGCACCTGCTTGACTGCCCTGGACGAGCTCAGCACCAGGGTGCCATCTTCTTGGGTCATTCCAGGCTGGGCTCTCTTGCCGTTCTGGCTTGGAGCAAATTGTTGCAACTGTCCAGGGAGAGAGGTGAGGGCGTGGTGGGACTTAAGGCCAGAGGAGAAGACACTACCTCCTGCTGGCGCATAAGGGGTCGCTTCCACGTCATCCAATAGTTCAGCAATCTCGTGACTCCAATGAGCTGCACTGCTATGATCAAGCTCATTGCCTCTGGCCCCACCAACGCTGCCACCCACACCTCCGTTATTACCAACATTGCCACCACCAGCACCAGTACCAACGCTATTGTCAAATAACCCAATGCTGCCATTGCTACTGTTTGTGCTCATGCTTATGACGCTGGGCCTGTCCTGGATGGTTTTCTGCCCCTCCACTGACGCCAAACACATGGCATGCAAGGATTGTGACGGCAACTCTGTCTCTTGCTCCCCCTTGCTTCTGCTTGGACCTTGCCCAGGCAGCATCACGGGTGCGTTCCCTGTATGCAGGATTGGCCAGAACCATGCATGAACACGTTTCCTCGGTGTGTGTACAGGAACTTGAGCAGGAAGATTTCCCCACAGTATATGGCAGACCATATACACATTTGATGTTAATATTTCGATTCAATCATATATAATGATACTGGCCAGCCTTACCTGTATGTAGATGCGAGGGAACACTGCAGGCCTGGCCTTCACTATTGCTGCTGCTGCTGCCGCCGCTACTGCTGCTGCTAACACACTGCTGCTGCTGGTCTGTCCCATTGCTGTGCTCACAGGACTGTGCTCCCCACATGCTGCTGCTACTGCTGCTACTGCTACTTCTGGTAATTGCACACAAGTCTGAAGGTTCCGCTCTGCCTGTGATCTGCTGCTCCTGCTGCTGCTGCTGCTCTTGCCGCTGCTGCTGCTGCCATGGCAGGCGCACCGGATGTGGCAGGGCAAGCCTCGGTGGATGCACAACAAACCTCTCATCTTCCCCCAGCTCCTCCTCTAGTAAGGACGGCAAAAAGTGTTGTCCACGTCCTGTCTTGTGGCAGCCTGCACCAAACTCAGTAGGACCCACATTCTGTCTTTGCAAGGCAATTACTTCACTCTGCTGCGACGGCCCACCCTCCACAGACAGCGACTCCTTAACCGATGGTATGCTCTGACCAGGCATGTGCTGAGGCATGCTGGAATCCTGAGCAGCACTCACGCTTCCTTCCCTTGGTACTGTGATAGATCCTGCTTCTGCTGCTGCTCTTGTCTCAACCGCCGCTGCCTGACCTGCAGCGGCACTTGAAGTAGGTGCCGTGCTTGACATGACAGCCAGCGAGGGGTCAGTGGCTGCCGCGCTGCTATTTTGGAGCTGCTGTCTGGTGTATGTAGGTGGGCGGTGGTCGGCCTCCTCCAGGGCTTGCATAAGAGAGCGTGAGGCACCTGGCTTCTTGCCGGACGGATTACCTGGGTGACCTTCGTTTTGCTGCAGTGCCTGAGAGTGAAGCACGTGTGTAAGCTGAGAGAGAAGCGCGTGTGTAAGCTGAGAGGGAAGCACGTGTGTAAGCTCACGCCGCTTCAGAACAATGTTTGCAGGGGTGATCTTTGTTTTGCTGCAGTGCCTGAGAGAGAAGCACGTGTGTAAGCTCACGCCGCTTCAGAACAGTTTTTGCAGTGGTCTATTCTGATACCTTGTTTAGAGAGTACTGAAAATGAGGCTTAAGAACAGAGGAACTTGCGTTGTTACTGCAGCGATACAAAGCTCTTAGTATAGAGAAATAATTGACAGGTACGCAGCTTCAATTAATTAGACAGCTTCTCCTGTAAACAGGCATCTAACATATCGTATGTTACAAACAGCTCCCTTCATGTGTTGCAGCCACTTGGATATTTGTGAGGTCGGAGTGTAGCAAGCTTTAGATTTTTTTAGCCTAGATGGTAATATCGCGTTCACCTCAAGCACTAGTTGGATTAATGCGCACACAAAGCAGGGAGGACATGCGCAGCAGCTATCTAGGTATATAGGTGTATAGCATTAATGCGCTCACAAAGCAGGGAGGACATGCGCTGCAGCTAGGTATATTTATAGGTATATACATGTGACAGTAACGAGTAACTGATTTATTACACCTCTACACACAGGAATACTTTGGGTTGGTCAGAAACATACATTAATATGTATATACTGTATATACACGGTATTTTTGGCAGTGAAATCACCATACCTACATACGGTCATATACGGTGTGTATATACGGTTCTGGCCAACCCTAGAAATACTCGATGCTCACCTGCCCAGGCAGTGAGTCACATTCCAGATCACAGCTTTCAACCTCCTGCAGGCACAAAGTGTTGAATGCTACTTGTGAGCTATAGCTAGGGTTGGCCAGAACCGTATATATACACCGTAAAAAAGTAAGAGTCTACGCTGAAAGTCACCAATATACTCCGTAAATATAAAATTCTGGCCAACCCTAGCTATAGCCTGTGCGTTCCAGTGCTCCCATCAGGTATTCAATGAGGGGCAGCAGCTTCGGATCAAGTGGTTGCACCTATAGCACCTAGCACAGTGATTTAGCACACCCGTGTGGTACACCAAGCAGTACACGCGCGCGCGCACACACACACACATACACACAGCACCTAGCACAGTGATTCAAAATCTGATTCAGCACACCCGTGTGGTACAGCAAGCAGTAAAGCTGCAGGGTGCTACAGTAATTGCTTTATTAAAGGCTTGAAAACACCATATGGTATATGGTATATGATATACTGAGAGCACTATTCCTTTTTGGTGGGGCTCTGGCTAGTGTGAGCACTAGTTGAGAGCTTTCCTTAATGCACGCTGGTGACTTCCAGTGTAAACTTTTACTTAATTTACTGAAAGCAAGACACGAAAGCTAGAAGCAGGTAGCAGCTCTGACATGCGTTCATGCAAGAGCACCTAGGAAGACTGCGACTCCTCATCATCGTTCACTAGATGATTGAGACAACTCATATGTGGCAAACAGCCCGTTCCTTCCAGCTGATGAAATAATGACGTGTAAAATTCCAAAGCTTAGAAAACCAGATCATTTGATGCCTTGAGCCTTTCAATTTGATGCCTTGAGCCTTTCAATTTGATGCCTTGAGCCTTTCAATTTGATGCCTTGAGCCTTTCAATTTGATGCCTTGCGCCTGTCACTTTGATTGAAGTTTAGAAGACCAATTATTTCTATGCCTCGAGCCTTTCAATTTGATGCGGCAGTGATTTGACCTAGCTAGCAGCCTGATTTTCAGACATCCATAGTTATTCCTTGTGTGTAGAGCAGGCAGCATCCTAGATGTATGCCTTTACGGTGTGTGACGTGTAAGTGGGAGGGTCCTAACATGAGGATGGGTACTGCTTCTGCAACGCCTCAGTTTCATTTTCTTACCTGCAAAGCAGGCAGCAGCTGAGACGGGCGCCTCGACTTTTCGCGTTGCACGCGAGAAAGGGCATCTGCAGTCAGGGCTTCATGTAAATCGTCCATCGTGAAGTATTTTGGTAGTTTCCAGACCTGTGTGTTCGTGATTTGAGTGTAAGAACAGGAGGTTGGGGGGAAAGTGAAGTGCAAAGGGCTCCAGACCAATATTTTGGCAAGCAGAGAGGCTTGACCTATGTCAGGAATATGAAACAAGCAGAGGCCATATCAGCATGAGGGGAACACTTGCACCTCTGCAACAAAAAATGATTGCATGTACAATCAGAGCATCTCCGCTTGGAGAGATGCTGAAGGCACTGTGGTACTGATCAGGAAGGAAATAGTCAAATTTCAAGGATCGGAAAAGGGTTATAAATTATGATCAAACCCTCTCAATTATACCTGCTGATTTATCACTTCCAAATGAGTAGTATTTTTCCTTCTGCTCACACTAGTCAGGTGAGGTGATCCAACATAGAACATAAGGTGGTACAAGCATGAGTAAAACGAGAGGAAACAGACCGTGGTGCAAATGTACAGCAAGGGGATAGTGAGGGGATGGTGATGCAAATGCACAGCAAGGGGATGTGAGGCAACTGCACAGCAAGGGGATGGTGATGCAAATGCAGAACAAGGGGATGTGGGGCAACTGCGCAGCAAGGGGATGTGATGCAATTGCACAGCAAGGGAATGGTGATGCAAATGCAGAGCAAGGGGACGGTGAGGAGATGGTGATGCAAATGCAGAGCAAGATTGTAGTGAGGAGATGCGATGCAAATGCACAGCAAGGGGATGGTGATGCAAATTCACAGCAAGAGGATAATGACGCAAATGCACAGCAAGGGGATAGTGATGCATATGCACAGCAAGGGGATAGGATGAGAAGGAATAGAACGTGAAACAAACATATAAGGGAGTAAACAGTATTAGACATGTGAAGGAATTCCTTTTGCTTAGCACAAAACAGATTAGCGCCTGAAAGCTAAAGCAAGACAGTCAGAAAATTGCATAGCACCAAACAGGTGAAGGCTGCAAGTAAAAGCTTGAAAGCTAAAGCAAGACGATCAGAAATTTGCTTAGCACCAAACAGGTGAAGGCTGCAAGTAAAAGCTTGAAATCTAAAGCAAGACAGTCAGACATTTGCTTAGCACCAAACAGGTGAAGGCTGCAAGTAAAAGCTTGAAAGCTAAAACAAGACAGTCAGAAATTTGCTTAGCATCAAACAACTGAAGGCTGCAAGTAAAAGCTTTAAAACTAAAGCAAGACAATCAGAAATAGACCCATGACCAATGTAAAGGAAAGGATCTAGGGAGTGGTTTTACACTGCCTGCATACTTTTTTTAAGCCGCACCAGTAAAAAGGCATCCCCGATGTTTTTGTTGGCTGCTCCCCCATGCCTCGCCACGCTGGTATGCACAATCTGGGCTATGGAGTTAACAAATTCCATAACCTCCTCCTGTGAGCACTCGAAGCAAGTGTTTTAATGAATTACAGCAACATAATACTGTAATTATGTGGTGTGCAATGTGGACAGATTAATGCTGTGGCGGTGTGCTATGTGGACATGTGGTGTGCAATTGTGCAACACGTGGTGTGCAATGTGGACAGTGTAATGCTGTGGTGTGCAAGTGTGCAACATGTGGTGTGCAATTTGGGCATGTAATGCTGTGGTGTGCTATGTGGACAGATTAATGCTGTGGTGTGCTATGTGGACATGTGGTGTGCAATTGTGCAACACGTGGTGTGCAATGTGGACAGTGTAATGCTGTGGTGTGCTATGTTGACATGTGGTGTGCAATGTGGGCATGTAATTCTGTGGTGTGCTATGTGGACAGTGTAATGCTGTGGTGTGCAGTGTGGACATGTGGTGTGCAAGTGTGCAACACGTGGTGTGCAATGTGGACAGTGTAATGCTGTGGTGTGCAGTGTGGACATGTAGTGTGCAACATGTGGTGTGCAATGTGGACAGTGTAATGCTGCGGTGTGCAATGTGCTCAATGGATCTGGAATGCGCTGAGAAAAACCTTTCAAGCACATGCATTGCTGTTGGTCAGATTATTGTCAAAAGCACAACTAAACTTGAGATTCCGCTACTTTCTTCAGCAAACGTGCAAATACGCAATACGTAGTATGAGCCTATTCCAGTTGGTATAAACACGGTCACAAGTTGCACAGCATTTCCTTAGGATAGGTGTGTTAAAAGAGCTTTAATGCGGCCTGTCATCATGAAGGAGTGGTGAATATCCACCTTTTAGTCCAAGAGTTCACCTTTTCGTCCACCATGAAGGAGTGGCGAATATCCACCCTTAATTCCAGCATTTCGTCCACCCTTTTGTCCACCATGAAGGAGTGGTGAATATCCACCCTTTAGTCCAGCCTTTCGTCCACCTTTTCGTCCACCATGAAGGAGTGGTGAATATCCACCCTTCAGTCCAGTTTTTTGTCCACCCTTTTGTCCACCCTTCGTCCATCATGAAAGAGTGGTGAATATCCACCCTTTCGTCCGGCCATTCGTCCACCCTTTTGTCCACCCTTTCGTCCACCAAGAAGGAGTGGTGAATATCCACCCTTTAGTCCACCCTTTTGTCCACCATGAAGGAGTGGTGAATATCCACCCTTTAGTCCGGCCTTTTTTCCACCCTTTTGTCCACCATGAAGGAGTGGTGAATATCCACCCTTTAGTCCGGCCTTTCGTCCACCCTTTCGTCCACCATGAAGGAGTGGTGAATATCCACCCTTTATTCCAGACTTTCGTCCACCCTTTTGTCCACCCTTTCGTCCACCATGATTAAATGGTAAATATCCGCCCTTTAGTCAGGCCTTTCGTCCACCCTTTTTACCACCCTTTCGTCCACCATGAAAAAGTGGTGAATATCCACCCTTTAGTCCGGCCTTTCGTCCACCCTTTTGTCCACCCTTTCGTCCACCACAAAGGAGTGGTGAATATCCACCCTTCTAGTCCAGCCTTTCGTCCACCCTTTTGTTCACCCTTTCGTCCACCATGAAGGAGTGGTGAATATCCACCCTTTGGTTCGGCCAATCGCTATACACAATGTACTGCTCCCAACATCCTGGAACACTTCAGTTGCATTCAAGGTTGCACAAAAAAGCACTTTAATATTTACAGTGTTACGACAAGAGGCTTGTCGAAAAGACGGTCAGTGCCTTATTTATGCAACCAACCTGGAGCACTTCTGTGGCATCTGTGAAGCGGCGGATGTCACAGAATCCGAACATGGCCACCATTTTCCGCCCAGGCACCATGGGATTTATGTCGCCCTCCCGTCGGATGTTCTCTGCAATCACTTCGGCGCCTACAAACCGAGAAAGATGTGCGCTTTGCAGTGGAAAGATGATGATAAAGGCAAGACAACTGCAAATGAACGCAGGACGACAGATGGACGTGTTTACTCAGAAGGCACAGGTCTATACATGGTTGATGGTAAGTTTTCAATAATTACGTACTGCTGCCTTGAGGCACATGAATACTCAGACACAGTGTGTGGGCGTGATTGTACAGCTGCTGTGTGTGACTTGATATGTGCAGTGCATGTGCATTTCCCGCTGTGTGTGTAACTTGATACGTGCCTGCACAGCGCAATTGGGCCTCCTTTTTGACTGCGACCCTTAGAACATGTACCTGCATCTCCAAAGCCAACAGCTAGGAGTGCTCCAATCTTCTGAATGCTGCTCTCTAGGATCTGTGTCTCAAAGGTGGAGCCCTTCTGTAAGCGTCAAAAATCAAACAGGTTCCTTATTGTCCGTGCACTTTTACCACACACACAAACATACAAAAAGCCACATTATCAGATCAGGCATAGGCTTGGTGTAACATAGAATGTCCAATGTGTCTTGCAATGAAATTTAGCGTGCACAGATGATGGAATGAATCGTGTATGCAGGATATAGTGGTATGTTCAGCCTCTTTTTCAAAACCTACGCTGACCAAGGTCACAGGAAAGGTTGCCAGAGTTGGCACCTACACCATCATTGCATTAGCTCCACTGCTCAAGGCAACCTGACAGGTGGCTAAGAATTTCACACCAGACTTCACACTCCTCACCTCTCCTCCACCTGACTGCTGGTGCTCTTCGTCCGTGCCATCCCACACGTTTGTCACAAATTTAAGTAGCACCATCTTCAAGTACTCTCGCATCCAGACCAGCGATGCCCACACCCACCACGCTAACAAACCCAGAATCCACACCACCCCACTCCACGCCTTGCAAGCTTGTGTCCAGCCTTTTGAACCAATCTCTGAACAACGAGTGACCCTGTTACTGTTGCTTTGGCTGCTGCTGCTTCTGCTGCTGCTGCTTCCTTCCATATACAATGCTTTAGGCTGGCCGCTCTCCACGTCGCCCACCTCAGACCCATGCTGCCCTTTACTCTCAAACTGTGCACATGCACTCGAATGTTGCATGTTCTCCTGGCGTTCTATTGAAAGAATGGACTTGGGCGATGGCTGGGGCAGCATCCATTTGTTGTGCCCCACCACGATGGTTGCCCTCACATCTGCGCTAGCAGTTTTCTGGAATGTAGCCACTGGGTTTGCTGTGTTTCCCAGATCTTCAACCTGCCGATTATTGGAAGCAGAGAGGGACAAGTGCACGAAATTCAGCCACTCTGCGGTGCTTGTGCCTAGAAAACCCATTTACTTGGCCGAAAATTGTTTTCTGGCTACTTTCTTTAGCACATAGCTCATGCCTGCTTGCCTAATAGATTCATGAAGGTCCCTGGCCACTTTGTCCAGCAAGCATACACTCACAGCTCATGGCCAGTCTGATGTTTAAGTAAATGTGAGCCTCGTTGTCAATTCTAGAAGTGTTCATTAAGGAACAGCTTCATTAAGGGGCTTATGCTTGCAATCAGAGTGACATCCTTTTGTGTTCTTTCCGCCTAGTTTATTACTACATATGACATGCACACACCACGCACAAATAGAAGCAGAGTCCCATCAATCTGATATCCGAACCACAAGAGAAGGCCAACTAAGAGCAGCTAACTGACCCACCTCAAAGCTTGAGTTTCCACGGTGGCTGGCTTTGGCACTGTCCTCAATGTGAAAGGGAGAGGCACACATTTGATGCGTGTGAGAGCTACGGTCCCCGTAGGGTCCAGATGCAGTGGCGAGTGTGCACACAGGGTCTGGCAGGTGCGGTGGTGGCCCCTGCCGCTGCTTTATGCAGATCTGTGCCTCCTCTTCCTCCTATGTTGGCACGTCGCAAGCACCAGGAGCTTTGTTCACGTTGAGTACAAAGAAGACTCATGATTACACAGCACCGCTCCCCACATTAATGAGGACTCGTGGTTACACAGCACCGCTGCCCACATTTATGAAGACGCATGCTTACACAGCACCGCTCCCCACATTGATGAAGACATGTTTACACAGTTGGTAGCATTGAGTCAAGACGGGTAAAGAACACTGTCAAGCATGTGGAGAGCCAATACAATAACTTACAATATTATAATAACTTAGTCAAATGCTTATAATGATCGGCACCAGCAGCAAGGGTCTCAGCAGGTCACTATATTTACTTGCATGTATCAAAAGGGTGATAGTCTTGAATTCCTCACGTTTATTTTGCAGACTGCAGTGCCTGTTTATTTTGCAAACTGCAGTGCCTGTTTATTTTGCAAACTGCAGTGCCTGTTCATTTTGCAGACTGCAGTGCCTGTTTCACCTTAACTACACAGCCCTGCCAAGCAAGGCTGTGCTCAGCCTATAAAGTTAGCATTGGTGCTCAGCCTATGTATCGGTGCTCATGTATCGGTGCTCAGCCTATGTAGTTAGTATTGATGCTCAGTCTATGTAGTTAGCCTTGGTAGCCTACATAGTAGCCTCGGCAGCCTAGGTAGCGGTCCTTGTACTGAGCACTGCTCCTAAAAACACCTCCTACCACCCACTTCTTGTTACTAACCCAACGCTTGTGCACCCTCTTGCACCCACACATGCATCCACTGTGCACCCATACTTGTGCACCCACTTCTTGTAACCAACTAAACATGTTTGCATCCACTGTACACCCATACTCATGCACCCACTTCTTGTAACCAACTTAACATTTTTGCATCCACTGTGCACCCATACTTGTGCACCCACTTCTTGTAACCATCTTAACATGTTTGCATCCACTGTACACCCATACTCATGCACCCACTTCTTGTAACCAACTTAACATTTTTGCATCCACTGTGCACCCATACGTATGCACCCACTTCTTGTAACTAACTTAACATTTTTGCATCCACTGTGCACCCATACTTATGCGCCCACTTTTTGTAACCAATTTAACATGTTTGCATCCACTGTACACCCATACGTGTGCACCCACTTCTTGTAACCAACTTGACATTTTTGCATCCACTGTACACCCACACGTTTGCACCCACTTCTTGTTACTAACCCAAGATTTTGCACTTCCCACCTGCTTGACCTGGGCATCCATTACATGACCTGCCATAACATGACATACTATATGACCTGGGCATTCCCACCTGCATGACCTGGGAATCCAGCACCTCAACAGGTGTGCTTTTGGGCTGCTGCTGCTCCGAGCCATAGCAGCTGCTCTTTTGGAGATGGCCTCCACGTGCAAACAGCCCGACATGACTCAGATCATGACAGCTGTCCCTCAAGACGGCAGGCCCCTTGCCCTTGGCAGCCATCGTGGCATCTGTTGCAGCACTGCCATAGGTGTCGAGATCTGGATCCCTCCCCACTTTTTGCTTGCCCCAGTGCTCCTGATCTTCCTGTGAAAAGATCACCACGTTAATGTACGGATTACAGATGGATGAATGGTTGATAAACTCATGCACAAATCAAGTTTTTCAAGTTTGGCATCAAGTGACTTGGGCTTAGACGGCTTAGACCCTCTCCTATGCTCGCATCAAATCAGCCTTTTGGAATACAGGGCAACAGTACTGGCATAAACGTGCACCCTTTTTCTAATAAGAGTAAGTCCTGTTCATACATCACAAAAAATGAAAAGTTTAATAGGAAAGTGCCCGTGTGTGTGCCAGGGCAACGTATACGTGCTTATATGCTTGCCGCTCTTGTCTCAACAACTGCAACTATGTGCGTCTCCCCCCCGTTTTCGTGTGTTCGGCGTCTCCTTCCATCCTCCTGGTTTTCTTCTGCGTCTTCTGTCCTGCGCTCCCTCAACTCTGTACTCTACTTGGGTATTTTTCTTTTTCCTGGTTTCCTTTCTTTGGTTCTGGGTCTCCTTGAGCAGTTTCCTTTTGCTTTCTCCTCTGCTTGAGCCCTCCCTCCTCTTTTTTTTTTGTTGTCTGTCAGGTCCCTGCTGGGGGCTGTAGCTGTAACACCACCAAAAAAAAAAAAGTATTTTAATCACACATCACATGACACCTCGTCTCCTACTATTGTACTGCTGCTGTCTCCTACTATTGTACTACTGCCGTCCCCTACTATTGTACAACTGCTGTCTTCTACTATTGTACTGCTGTGTCGCACCAGATTGCTTTGATTGTTGTCCAGCAGACGGCGCATCTCTTGAGCATCTAGCTCATCTTGCCAAGGGGGCACGGACAGTGGCTGGGGGACAGTAAAAAACAATTGCAGCAGTTGGGGAATTTGTTTGTATCTTGAGACGCACAAGGCAGGGAGTTATTCCCAGGTGTGGCATATCAGACAGTGGCTGAAAGTAGGCGAGCAGAAAGATACAGCAGTTGGATCTGTTTTTTTATCATGGCAGAGACTAAAACACGCCCATCAAAATCAAACACAGTGCTGCAGAGCATTAGCTGGGGCCATGCACGCAAACACACACACACCTACACACTCATGCACAGGTACACACAATCACACACACACATACATTCCAGGTCTTACATGTATGCTATGGCAAAGAAATAATTGTGCTAGGCCTAACACATGGCCAATGTGGCCGAGCATGGCCACTATATATGGCCAAATGTGCTAGGCCATACACCCGGTCGTTCCTGCTCTCAATTGAGACTGCCGCTGAGACATCACCCCAAGCCAACATAACCGCCACCAACACCGCCACCATCACACCAAGCCACCATCACCGCCACCAACACCGCCACCATCACACCAAGCCACCATCACCGCCACCAACATTGCCACCATCACACCAAGCCAACATAACTGCCACCAACACCGCCACCACCACACCAAGCCACCATCACCGCCACCAACATTGCCACCATCACACCAAGCCACTATCACCGCCACCATCAAACCAAGCCACCACCACCGCCACCACCATACTAAGCCACCACAAGATCAAAATTGTGCATCACAATATGCATCCATAGGGGCAGCTAGCAACCATACCTACTGAGCATGCAGCACACATAAGGCCGTACCTGCTGCAACGTGACGCTTCGATGTGACGCTTTAATGTGACGCACATAAGGCCTTCAATGCTTCAATGTGACGCTTTAATGTAATGCTTTAATGTGACGCACATAAGGCCTTCAATGCTTCAACGTGACGCTTAAATGTGACGCACATAAGGCCTTCAATGCTTCAACGTGACGCTTCAATGTGATGCTTTAATGTGACGCACATAAGGCCTTCAATGCTTCAGTGTGACGCTCGTTGCAGTGCTCAAACACTAGCCACTATGTCATCGTCAGGGTCAAGCGATACTACCACAACTGTTGTGCTGCCATACCTGATGTGCCAGGGGATTTGCTGCAAGCTCTGAAACGCTAGCCACCATACGTTCAATGGGGTCTAGCACCAGGGTGCGGCTGTCGCGGCTGAGGAACCAATGGAAGGAGGCCAAGACGGCAATGATGAATAGGGAGCGTGCAATGTTAAGGATGGCCTGCAGTGCAGAAGTTGATCATGGCATAGTGAGGGCATTGGGTTGAATCATGAATGGCATTGAATCATGGATGGCATTGAATCATGGATGGCATTGAATCATGAATGGCATTGAATCATGAATGGCATTGAATCATGAATGGCATTGAATCATGAATGGCATTGAAACATGAATGGCATTAAATCATGAATGGCATTGAATCATGAATGGCATTGAAACATGAATGGCATTGAATCATGAATGGCATTGATTCATGGCATTAAATCATGGCATAGTGAGGGCATGTTGCAGGACATGCAGGACCAGGGCACACTGTCCAAGGGGTGTGAAATGTTTATAAAGGAGTGTGCAATGCACTAATTAAAAAAGTGTGAAATGTGAAACGTCCGTGAAGGAGCGTGCAATGCACCCATTAAAAAAGTGTGAAATGTGGCCGTGAAAGAGTGTGCCACGTGCCCATGAAGGAAGTGGGCATCGCGCCCGTGAAAGCCTGTATTTGTTGGAGGGAAGGCAATGCAGAGCAGTAGAAGCAAACAGTGAGTGAGGGAAGGCAATGCAGAGCAGTAGGAGCAAACAGTGAGTGAGGGAAGGCAATGCAGAGCAGTAGAAGCAAACAGTGAGTGAGCAATGCTAATAACAATTTGTAGCTGAGGGGCTATGGTGGCAGCAGTAGGATATGGCACGATGTAGGTCTAGCAAGACGATGGAACAACGAGGATTCCAGGATTCCAAACAATGAGGATTTTTGAGGGAGGACTTTTACGGTACACGATGCCAAATGGGCTCCTTAAACTTGATGTGCAAAGTGGCTTTCACTGCCTGTTTATTCTTAATCTAGCAATAAGAATAGAAGAAAGTACGAAGAATTTGCTGGTGCTGAAAGTGAAAGGTAAGCAGATTATTCACGGGGAAAGCTTTAAGGTAATCATGGAGAATCATTACCAGCCACAAATGAGGGATTCATGTCACACACAAGCACACGCACACACATACACACACAGCACACACACACTCACACACAAACACACACAGCACACATACATGCATACATGTACACACACAAATGCTCAACATAGAAACACTAGAAAAGCAGGGAGAGGTGCAGTGCGTACCGTCATTTGAGAATACCACTTCCAATCATACACAGCCTTTGAAGACCATACAGGGCAACCATCTGAGCTGTTGTTGATGGAACCCACATCCTCTTCACACACGCCTTGAGTCACGTAGTCCTGTGGAAAAAGGCACAGTTTAAAACGAATTCCATGACAGCAATCATAGATTTTTGCTCACATGTTTGCTGAGTCGCATAATCTGGCGAGAATTAGTATGATCAGTAAAAATCCTTAGTGATATCTGATCTAATTAAGAGAAGGTAGTCCTGTTTGAGCAAGGATATCAAGAATATGCTGCACATAGCTTGTCTTTGTGTCAAGATTAGAGCAACCAATTCATGACGGTCAACTTATTAAACACACACGTTACACAGAACCATTTCTTTGTTGCCCATATTAGTTGCCTCTTCACTTTCTCAGGTATCAATCAATCTCGTTGCAAGGCCCATCAATCAGACTATTTTGGCTCGGTTTCTTTGGCTGCGCACATCTAAAATAATGGGCCTGAGTAGTTAAGAGCATTTGTCTACCTATTAGCACAGCTCGGTGTGCTGGCGCTGCGATCTCTGAAAGAATGGATCTGAGTATTTGTATAGCATGTGTGTACCTGGTAGAACAGCTCGGTGTGCTGGCGCTGCAATCTCTAAAAGGTTGGATCTGAGATCTGAGTAATTGTAAAGCATTTCTTTACCTGGTAGAACAGCTCGTTGTGCCGGCGCTGCACCCTTGGTGGCTCCGCCATGATGGTGGCATTCTTGACCGTGAGGGAGAGGATGTGTGAAGACTTGTGCGGGCCAATCTGGAAGGGCAGACTTGACTCAAATGCCTACAAGCATGTGATTTTGTTAAATCTTGTATGACTGCTTGTATGACTTTGCCTGTTTATTGTCAATACATTTCCTGAAAAGCAGTAGGCAGCTGGGCATTTGTTCCACGCGAGGTAGGTATGGTAGGTATAGGCATAGGTAGGTATAGTGTAGGTATAGGTGTGTATAGGTATAGGTGTAGGTATAGTGTAGGTAGGTATGGTAGTGACCTGCCGATACAGATGTTGCGCATTGTCAAAATTGTCAAATGCCTCACCATGTCTCACCAACAAGTTTGTTCACTGCCCTTTGTGTAGGTGTAAAGCAATTCACAAAGGTGTAGATGTAGGTGTAGGTGTAGGTGTAGGTGTAGGTGTAGGTGTAGGTGTAGGTGTAGGTGTAGGTGTAGGTGTGGGTGTAGGTGTAGGAGTAGGAGTAGGTGTAGGTGTAGGTGTAGGTGTAGGTGTAGGTGTAGGTGTAGGTGTAGGTGTAGGTGTAGGCGTGGGTGTAAAGCAATTCACAAAGGTGTAGGTGTAAAGCAAATTATACCATTTAATATCTGAGTGTGTTGTTACCTAAATCGGTCATTTAAACGTGCCTGCGCTGCCTATGCAGTGTCTTTTGTGAGTTTTAATCTTGGAGTAGGTTGGGAATATTTTTGCCAGGGCGTGGAACATCAACGCACTGCATCAAAGCACATCCAGTGCCTGCCTATATGGCATTATACGCATCTTAATGTGTTTGTGTGTGTTTGTGTGTGTGTGTGTGTATATGTGTGTGTGTGTGTGTGTTAGACCTGCAACTTCCTGTACAGAAATTAGTACAGCTTTGAAAGTACCCAAGGACAAGCAGCACGCGTACACACTCCAAAGTGCAAGCTTCAAGCACATCTTTGATAGCACAGCTTTTGATGATGCTCCTGTCTCTCCACATGTGGTAACCACAGGAAACTGAAAACTGCAGACAGATCCCAATTGTAGACAGATTACCACTCTATAAAGTGGCACAGACCACTTGAACACACACACACACACACACACACACAACACAACACACAACACACCTCAAGTGCAGAGTCAAACACAGCTCTGAAGGAGCCTGGATCTGCAGGAGCAGTGATCCAGGAGGTGCTGTTCTGGCCATGGCCCACAGCCATGTCGTGCAGCATGCCCAGCCCTCCTTGATCAACACCCTGGAAATTTAAGTACAAATGCACAAACAGTGGAAATAGCACGGTAGAGGCAGCATGCCCAGCCCTCCTTGATCAACGCCCTGGCAGTTTGGGTACGAATGCACAAACAGTGAAAATAGCACGGTAGAGGTAGACTTGACAACAGAGGCGCTACCAACAAATAAACCTGGTGTCTGCTTTCCATGTTATACATCAGACGGAGTTGGTCAATATTGTTATGGACATAATTGTGAGAAGTGTGTCTGGCCAGGGATTCAGTTGAGCCCTACCATTGGGTCGTCGCAACTTTTCGTAGCATCTTTGTGTCGCAACGTGCCATCGTATATTTGTTGTGATCAATGAACAGAGTGCACACAAGCAGGAGTAAACTTCCTAATATAGGGTAATTTCCTATTTCAACCTTAATATTATAGGCATTGTTGCGCACACAGGCACAATGGTACCTTCTCGACAAGTTGGTATGTACAGTATTCAGTGCATTTTTAAGCCTATGCTTCCCCTTATATAGCATGGCGATGCCCGTATCACTAGCAACTAATCGCTTTTGAGAATCAAGGGGATATCCGCTTTCCTGAATACAAAGTAAATAATGAACAGCATATGCAGGCAGTAATGATCATTCCCTTTGATATTCATTTCTTCAGCGTACACACATTGTAGTTGCCCCACAAGCCGTAGGGTGCTTCCAATGCAGGTAGCAGCATCACCAGGAGTGCGACAAAAACGATGATGCGACGGAAGGTCAGCTCTGCAAGGTGCGTTTGTTGTGGTGCAGGTATAAATGCTGATGTAGGTAATGAGTTGATGACAAAGATCAATTGTTTGGCACTATGCACTATGCAAAAATGGTTCTGTATCAAACACTGAAATCTGGGCAGATAGTAGCGCTTCAGCCGTCGCCAAAGGCAGGCAAATGGTGTTTTGCTTTAAAGAAATACAACAAGTCATTCCAGCTGAACACGGCTTTTTCTTTTATGAGCATTGCTCCGGAAAGGGCATATGCACTCTGCACAATTTGAGCTGTGTTTCCTCTGCGTATTAAATCCCTGAACAGCCTCACATGCGGCTGAGAGACATTTTCAAGCTGAAATCCGCACACACACACCCACACCCACACACAGCACAATGAGAGATGCTAGAGCCGCACCTTCAAGCCTTTGCCCAACACGTGTGTTGCGGTCCATATCTTGCATCATCTCGAGCTCAATCACGCTCATCTCCTCATCCCCTAGCAAGAGCCCTTTAGTCCCCCTGCAAAGAGCCAAGGCAGAGGAAAAGGCACTAATCTTGTCGAGGCTGAATAAAGCAATCCTTAGAGTTACTAACACAAATTGCTCAAGTTCAAACAGCTGGCCTTGCTGGCAGTGCAACGCACCCCTCCCCCCCCCTCCCCACACACACACTAAGCACGATGAGAGTTGTTAGAGCCACAAGTGAAATAAAAACATTGTTAAGCAAGCTCTGTTCTAGTTGGAATGCTACTTACAAGAACCTTGACGAGGTAAGGTACTGTTAGATGTACAAGCCAGAATATAGCACACATCTCAGGCATTTGCACAAAACCTAGTACAAATATACGCACTTGGTACGCCTTAGTCATGCTGGCTGTGTCACCACTACCAGCGGTGTCTTTTCGTTTCTTTTCTTTTACGCACTTGGTTTCATGCCCCGGGGGTGCTGCCATCCCAGCTTTTGAGAGGGCTGCACGGATGCGGCGGCGCACATCAAAGCGCTTATACAGTGAGTACAGGCGCAGCAGGCGCAGGAGGCGGAAGATCTGTGTGCAGGGGAGGGGGTGGCGGTGAAACTTACATATGGCATCTATATGAGTCTGTATGAGCGTGACAAGATAAGACAAAGGGAGCATCTTCTCAGGCAGTGACACCATTTTCATTCTCAGGCAGTCCCATTTTCAGGCAGTGACACCATTCTCAACAACGATCGATCAAGTTCTTTTTTGTCACAGAGCTTATGCTCCGGTGTGCAAAAGAGGAAGGGAGTAGGCCTGTGCATGCAATGTGCAACCCAAACCTTGCTGAAGCAATTTGAGTCTGTAATGCTGCAAGTACACAAGTGTTGGCAGCATCTATGCTGCGTCGGATAACACACCTTTACAATGCGGGCGACCTTGGATCCCACAAATGCCCGCTCTCCGATGTAGCTGATAAAGGATTGGCTATCATCCAATGACTCCGGGCTGTTATCTATACCCAAGATGTTCACCTCCACTGCAGGAACCTGCAATAAAACAGAAGGAAAGTAGTTTTGCAGGTGACCCTTGGTCATCCAAAAGCCGTTTGTTGTTTGGTGCTAAGGATTGCAGGTACTGCAGTTTCTGTCCATATACTGCTTTGCATCTGAGTGTGCACGGAAGCAAACGTGACCTTCTACACGCTGCATGCGTGTTGTGATTGCATGTGATTAGGATGGCCGCAGGGTGTCTGAGTTTGGTGTGGACTGCGCAAGCGGCTCAATGTGACCAAGAAAGAGCAAGAAAAGGGAGTTAAGGACTACAGGCAGTGAAGGTTACAGCCTTAAAAAGATTACAGCTTTCCGCGTTTTTGAAAAGCAGTTACCCACCTCAAAGAACAAAGACGCTGTTGCAATGGCATCCAGCCAGAAATAAAAGCCAAAGAAATAGCCAGGTTTGACGATGGATGACAGGACTGCAAGTGCACACATTGCACAATGTACATGCTGTATACATGCTGTTTAAAAAAATAAGGGCACCCTAAGTCACTCTATATTTTGTCATAGGCCATAATTGTATGAAACAAGCCATAGCCAAATCAAAGGAATGCAGCTGTGTATGATCTGTGAGCGTGGCACTGCAAGCAGAAATATGTGGATCGCAACCCACGACTCTTCCACACTGAGTTTAGAATGACAAGATTGCCAATAGTTGCAGCTGCCATAAACAACAGGGTGCGTTACAATTTCAACCCCCCTCCTTCTTCCTTTAACAAATCAGGCACGAGGTGCTAATCGTTCGAACCCGAAAATTGTTCACAGAGCAAGCTGACTGGGATGGGTTGGGGTGTAGGCACTATGATGGGTTGAGGCGTAGGCAATTACCTATCTCTCTAATGTACAGCACCAGATTGACTGTGGCTGCCACTTCTAGGGGAAGGTCGGCTTCAACAGGCAGGGCGGCACGTTTGACATCGTGCTCAGACACAATGTACAGCACTTACCTATCTCTATGACGTACAGCACCAGAATGACGGTGGCTGCCACTTCCAGGGGAAGGTCGGCTTCAACAGGCAGGGCGGCACGTTTGACATCGTGCTCAAACACAATGTACAGCACTGTGAGGGCTAGCATGATGTAATAGTACCTGTGGTGAGCCAGGGGGGTGAGAGGTGTTGGTGGCTGTGAGAGCTGTCTTCCCTCAACTTTGCCAAACAATCAGGATAGATCTTATCTGTAAATGCAAGAGGCGTTATTTGCTGTGAGAGCTGTCTTTCCCAATGTTTGCCAAGCAATCAGGACATATTTGATCTGTAAACAGGAGGTACACTTAAAAGTTCAGTAGAATATTGTATTTGCCCCACGATCCTGCAAGTAGTTTCCAAGCAAGTGCCCACCTGTTGTTCATAACCATCAATAAGTAGTTTCCAAGCAAGTGCCCACCTGTTGTTCATAACCATCAAGACTGTACGCTTCCACTTAGGTAAGCTGCCTGAGATCGTGTTGCTGCTGTGATTGCCATCCGTGCACCCTTCGCTGCGGGACTGCTGCCCCCCACCACCTCCTTTGCAACCCTCTCCCATTCTAGCCTCCCCAGACTTTTCCTCCTCAGCTGCAAAGCTTTCCTGCTTTCCATCACCGGTGTCGTGCCCCTGCTGGCTGCCCCTCCACCCTGGCTGCTTTCCATGTGGTAGTTGACCGAGCGTGCTCTTGCTGCGGATCAGGTCCAAGGTGGCGCCAGGAGATCCAGCAAAACTTGAGCTGGCTTCCAGTCGACCAATCAGGCCTGCAAGTTGCAAGTGTGTTGAAATGTGTTTCAGCTGTGGCAGCTTAAATGTGCTGAATTTGGTGTGAAGGCACACACACGCGCGCACACACACACACACAAACCCACACACGCAAACACACAGTAAAACACATTCACATACAAAAAAATGAAAGCATCACATCAACCACCACTGGTAATCATTACTGTTATCATTCTATGCCTTAGCCAACACTTGATCAACTAACATCAACTACACAATAAATTGCACACCGCACATGCACCTAAACAAAACTACCTGAGGAGCGCTGAGTTGGCTTTTCAAAGGTGGTCATGCGACGCCTGGTAGCTAGAATGCCCTCCCCTGTGAGCATGGGCATGAAATGATTCAAGAAGCACGGCTTGCTGTTAAGAAAACTGGAGTGCATTGTCCTTGCATGCAGGCGTGCACCCTGAAGAGCTGCTGCACCACAATCCGCCGCGTGCAAAAAAGTCATAGACGCACAGCTGATTTTCTGTCCGGCACGTAAATATGCAGAGCATAAATGTGTCTGGGCAGGTGCCCTGAACGCCTGGTGGCCATGCTAGACCTCGGAGTCGCGGGGATGATCCGCCTAATAATTTGAGTACTTTGCACCCCGACAGCAAAGCAACGTCCCCATTTTCATAGCCGTGCCTAGAATGTTATAAGTCGCTTGCATTTGTTTTTCTATTCTTTAAGTGTGATGCGTGCAGAACGTGCGACACACCCTTGTTCGCTGTTGCTGGCCGCCCATTCTGATGCTTAGAGGAGTCTAAGCCTCCCCCGGGTCCGTCCTGCAGATTCATAAATGCAGGTGTAAGTGATTGTGTTACAATGAAGGCCGCAAGACCCGTTTTGGAGTACCCCTGTGTGCAGGGGGTGCTCCTCCTGCAGGTAGTGCAAGTCAGAGCCATTGACTTCCCTGGAATAAAGGAGGCATCGGCAGCGCAAGAAATCTTCTTATCTCACCTTATAAGGCACGTCAAATGTGATTTGGCTATGGCTGGAGTCGCCCTGCCCCTGTGTCGGGTGTGTGTGCCGATTGAGGAACTGGTGCAAGGCAGGCCCAGCCTGAAAACCAGAGCAGGCAGCATCTGGGAGGCTCCCTCCTTCCTCAGGCCCAGTGGTATGTCTCATGACAATTGTGGCCCCTCGGACCCCCGGCCCGCGAGGGGTTAAGGGGGGGGAAATCCAGAGGGAAGGCGAAGAGGCTTTCCACAAAATGACGGATATCAGGTGGACAGGCCAGGCCAGAAGTAGGTAAAGAGCACTCGGTTACTGCTTTATTTGGCAGCGCTTATATGCTCGAAGTTCGAACAGGGCGACACAAGGGTGCCGATTGAGTCCAGCAGTAATGATTGGGTAAAATGAAATATTTGATACTAATAAGAATATATTACAGCAGTCAGGCAACAGACACATTTTCATGTCCAACACAATCTGCTCATAATAAACAAAGGAATGTGTTAGGGGTTAGAGGCTTGAATCCTTAAAACAAAATGCCTCCCAAAAAGAAGGTGGAGGACGAGCAGCAAGCCCCTCCCCTCTCCGCAGCCGTTGCCCGGCGTGACCATGTCAGCAACACCCCATTCCCCCACCCTGACCTGTTCTTCAAGGTCTATGAGTCTGAAGAGGATGAGCCAGAGAGCAAAGTGCGCAAGGACGTGCTGAGGCTCCAGGTGCGAAAGGCGTTTGATCATCATTTGACACTCTGCAAAGTTACACATAGACTTTTTGGACTGCATTGCCACTACACAGCTCTCATGCACATGCATGTACACACGTGACCGCAGGAGAAATGGCTACGGGAGAACGGGCGACGGTGGCCTGAGGCGGTGCGTTCGTTTTGTGGAAGCAGTGACAGCAAATGGAAAGCAGTGGCAATGGCTATCGAGGGCCCATCAGCAGCAGCTTGCTGCTATTTTTAGCAGCAACAGGAAGGCTACATGGCAGCAGTGCTTCGCTTGGCCCGCTCATTTGTAGGGCGCTTCACACTGTCAAATGGGGAGGGTCAGCGCTCCTGCGCGTCCCTTGTCGCGCAGCATTCACATCATTAACAAGCAAGCCTTCAATCTTCCTCTTGTACACAACGGCAACTGCCATTGCTTGTTGTGCACGGAAACCTTAGGGCATAGAACATGAGCGTGTGTTTTGCCCCCCCCCCCCTCCCCCTCCTTCCCCTCCTCCAACATTGCACTCTGGAACCCCCTGCCCCCCCCCTTTCACACACACCCGCAGGGTATGAACACGGATGACATGGTGTGGCTGGACGAGGAGAAGGAGAGGGAGAAAAAGGGGGGCAGCCTGCCCCCCAAGTCAGCCAAGGCCCTAGGCGCCGCTCCCGCCGAGAAGGACAGCTTCCCCGGGGAGTTCCTGTCTGAGCCTGCTGATGAGGGAGGCAAGCCGGGGGCCGGGGGCAAGCCTCTGAGCACTCTGTCCAAGGAGGGTGGCAACTGGGTCACGGACGAGTTCGAGTCCTACGACTACGAGGCTGGCAACCTGGAGACGTTGTGGGATATGCATCTGTGGGATCGGGAGGGCAAGCCGCTGATGATGCCGGAGGGGCCCCCCGACGAGGCGATGGTGAGTTACTGGGATCTGCGATGGAGTTTTCCCTGCGGTCGTGAACAAATTCTCATAGATTTCGGTTGGCTTGCACCCACTGCGCCTTCTGATCCCTCCTGACAATGCTCCTTTCCACTAACTCCCAACAATCAGGGAGAGGAGTCCGAGGACTGGGATGACTTCTACGGCACTTACCGGCCTCGGCACGTAAACACCGAAAATGCGCGCGAGGCGGTGTGGGCGACGGACGAGTTCGAGTCAGACGAGGACAACACAGAGAGCGAGTGGGAGCCGGAGTACGTGGGAGCAGGTCTGGGCCTGGATGCTGAGGACCCCTTCAACCCCCAGTATTCCCTGCGCCACAGCAACCACCCCCTGGCTCCCTTCCCTGGAGAGCCCCTGAAGTGGTCCAGCTATGCTTATGATGATGGTACAACGTGGGTAGAGAGTGGGGGGTGGAGAGTTCTACAAGGAGGTTGAAAGCATCACCTTAGACCAGGACAGTAGATCATCGAGGTTGCCAGTCAAACGGACCACTGGAAGACTTTGCTTGCTCGTCATTTACTCCCGTGCACATCCACACGTGCATCTGCGTAAGCTTGCACGGACCATCCCTTACCAACTGCTGCTGCACAGGTTTGAGGGCCTGACCCGTGACGCTGTACCCCACGGCATGGGCGTCATGATCTTTGGCAACGGTACTGGTGGTGGGCTACACTTTAGGGACGTGCGCAGGGGTGACAAGTGAGTGTTGGAGCCTGTCACACTCAACGTGGAGCGTTTGGATACAGCACAGGGGAGACACAATGTGATATTGTTTCAAAAGTTTTAGAATCAGGGCCTGCTATTCATTTGCAGTATCAGGTGAGGGCAAGGACTGTGGCACCTGAGCAACTTGTTTCCTTGCATACTCATCAGTGTTGTGAATTTACGGCGTCAATCAGAAATGGCACCGTAATTCACGGTGCTTCAATGACGTCTACGTCACATAACCGTAATTAACGGTGAAATTCATACTGACGGTGGGGAATCGTAAGTAACGGTGCGGCGTCAGGGACTCAGTGGCTCAGAGTGCCAACTCAAGCTCCAAATTCCCCACAAACAACATTTGCGATTTGCGATATAAATATAAAACGTCCTCCGGTATTCAGGCCAAGAGGGCTCGTGTGGCCCTGTGGCCCTGAGTCAGTCGAGCCTGGCCCGGCCTGGCCAGCTGCTGACGGTTTCCCACCGTAAATAACTAATTCCTGACGGTTTCACACCTAAATAACCGTAAAGCCGACCTAAAATCACCGTAAATTACGCCTGGTGATTAGTTTCTGACGGTCAAAACTGTAAATTACGCCTGACCGTCAAATGACGGTTGACGGCGTCAACCAAAAAGCTCACAGCACTGAGACTCATACACTACGTCTAGGGCTGTAACACCACAATTTCCCCAGGCTGACCTCAAAATCACGCTACTCACATTAACATATATACACACAAGCGCACATGCTCACGCTCTCACACACACACACACACACATTCACACATTCAGGTACGAGGGCGAATTTCAGGTGGGTTATGCCCACGGCTTGGGCCAGTTCACCAGCGAGAACCGGGGCGAGGTGTACATCGGCGAGTACTTTGCCGGCCAGCGCCATGGGTGAGCGTCATTTCTTGTCAATTACCTCACACACGCACACACACACACTTACACACACATACACACACACACGCACACACACACACACAAATACACACGCACACACACACTCACACACATACACTCACACACACACACACAGGCATCCACACACACACACACACACACACACACACACACACACACACACACACACACACACACACACACACACACACACACACACACACACACACACACACACACACACACACACACACAGACAAA
>Ga0307968_1000746_pt1 | contig 24647 bp, 25 predicted proteins | sample OrgLakmetagen650_FD_201834 | JGI IMG/M metagenome (GOLD analysis project Ga0307968, IMG submission 201834) | Saline water microbial communities from Organic Lake, Antarctica - #650 | ecosystem: Environmental > Aquatic > Non-marine Saline and Alkaline > Saline | place: Antarctica: Organic Lake...
CTGCAATGGCTGCATCCCTGGCTGCTACTGCCTGTTGCACATCAGGCCTGAGGCGGATGATGAGCTCCCGAGCGGGACCATCGTCCTCTGTGCGCTTCCGTTTGGTGCAACCTAGGTCATATAGTGATGCTTGCCCCTTAGGGCGATGGGGTTCCATTGGGGAGATAGACCCAGAAACTACCGCATTAAAAAGTCGAAGTATTGCGAGGTCTGAAAAAACTTTATTTATTTTCGGCTTGTTTTATTGCGAGGGACCTCAATAATTATTTAATTACTCGCAAAACAACCAAGCGCAGTACGGTATTCACTAACTGCACATAATTCGCGCACACAAAAAATGTTTGCAGGTTTGAATGAAGCCATGGGCTACATATGCTTAGCAGCAATGGCGCCTGTGTACACTGTAATAGAGAGCTGGATGATCAAATGTTCCTGGGAAGATGGTGAGAGGGTGTTTTCTTCCTGAAAAAAGCAATGGGCACTCGTTTGCATCCCACAGGTCATAAATCATATGGCATTGGCCATGGCATCATATGCATCATCATAGCCATGGCATCATAGCCATCATAGGCATGGCATCATATGCATAAATCATAAGGCTGGTCCAAGTAATGCTGAGGGGAGTTTAAGGGGCATGAGCACGAGAATGTTTGCATCTACTACACATGCCTGCGCCTCTTTAGCTGCCAGGCTCTGCCGCAAGGACGAAATTGTCGGTAAACCCTCAAAACAGGCCAGTGCCCTTTTCCTTAATTTTTGCAAACCTTATGTGCTCTCCTGTCCAATCATGTATCGATTGCACAGGCAATGCCAGCCTTGCCTGCCAAGACGCCTCCCAAGGAAAATGCGATGCGCCAGAGTCATGGGTGAGTCAGGCTTTCAACCTTTTGCCGCTATTAAAGATGCTTGTCAAGAAGGTTGGTGCCTACATGCCTACCTTTGTGTTCTACCGCACGCAGCTTGTTTATGCTAAGAGTGTATTGTGCCCAAACCCATCTCATAGGTTGCTATCATCTTGCACCATACACCACATTCTCTCCAACTGCACCCATCAGCACCAGACATCAAACACGGATGCGTATACACGCTTACGATCATACACACCCAAACACACATGCAAACCCGCAGGTGCCAGAGTGTGGGGGCGTTTGTACATGTAATTACACAGGGCTTGTTGCTCGGGTTGGCGGGGTGAGTGGGTAATAGCTTACCTTGATAGCTAACGTATGTACAGCATCAGGTCGCATATTGGCATGTCAGCTTGTTTTGCTGCTGTACAACAAATGTATTGGCTGGTCAATGCTTTAGTAAACGCTTTGGGACACTTTTTAGTCCTGACTGCGCTCTTGTGTTACTTGTATGCTACTGCATGCATGTGCTCCGTGCGACCGCGCTTTCAACACCATAAAATTACACACAGGATCCTGGATGGCTTTAGTGTGTCATTGACAATACACATTTCCCTACAAGAAACACGTACTTGCATCTTGCCACACATGTGCGCAGGCGATAGTGGTCCTTGGCCTGGCCCTTTGCATTCTTCTCATTGCCCTCCAGATCTTTGGACCTGCCATCGATTTGTCCAGCTCGGGACAAAAGAGAGAGGGAGAGGGCGAGGTTGAGCTGGCTGGTATAAGTGGGGACGATCATAGGAGGGGGAGCAACTCGAAAAATATACAGGAGCTGAGCAGGGAGAGAACTGATGGAGGTCCTTGTGCACCACAAACAGAGAGGACTCCCCCTGTGGTGTCCAAGGCGAAGGCCTTTGTGTGCTTTACTTTGGGGAGAAGCAGCGTGATTGGTGTTGCCGACAATGGTGGTAGTAGCGAGTTAATGGGGGGGAGCAGCAGGAGAGGCCGTGGGTTCCCTGGGCTGCTTAGGTCCTCTTCTCAGGAGGGCGGTTCAGGAGGGGGCTGTTCTGACCCTGAACAGAGGCAAGGGGCAGGGAACGAACAAACAAACGCAGGAGGGGGACTGAGGTGTCAACATGCGCGGGGGAAAGGAGGAAGGAGCACGTTGGTTCTGTGCGTGGCCGGCTGCATCTGTAATATCACGGCCAGCATCACGTGGGCGCTGCTGCTGTCATGGGCAAGAGATGTACTGCTCATACCGGGTATGCTGGTTGCTGGTTATACAATCGTCGTATCATGAAAAAATAGCCTGGCACAAACATGCTCGCTGCCCCTTGTATAAGGCGTTCTGTATTTCTTTTTGGGGCTTGAATGGATTGCACACGCATATGCGCATACTCTCTTCAATTTGCACATAGGCATGCTGCCTCTTACATGCATTATACCCCCCCCCTAAGCCTCTGTGCTGCAAGAAAGGTTGAGCTGCTGATCCCTATAGCCAGCGGTTGAGTTGTAGGAGTAACGTACATTAAGCCTTTCTGGACGGCGCCCCTTTTACAGCCATAATCACGTTGAATGAATTGCCTATTTCTCCTCTGGCAACTTACACATTAATCATGTTCCAGGCATATGCAAATACCTATGTTGACAACAGCCAAGTTACTTTGCTTTGCTTTTTGAATTGAGCAAGCTGTAATTGACATGTATGCACTCTTTTTTGTGTTTGTGCTTTGCTACAGGACCCTCCAGAGATCTCATGGCCTCCACTTACCAGTTTGTCATGGCGGGTACTCTTCTCATATGCAGCCATATAAGTGAGTGTAGACGCTCGCTTCTGTATAAGACCGATGATGCGCTTTTAATTGACCTCTTTCACTTGCGCGTATGCGGTATCCCTTCTTATTGCAGCTAGACTTGCTAGGTGCTTGCTCTCTACCTCAATTTCTGCTTGATTCTTTTTTGACAAATGCATCAGCGAAATGGATTTTGAAGCCATGCATAACAAATAACAAAGCATGCACACTCATCTTTTTTGTGTGCTCAAAAATCTCCAGGTGACCACATTGGGCGCCGCTGGTTAATTGTTGGAGGGCTGGTCTGCAGTGCTGCCGGGCTGGCTACAGCGGCGTGTGGTGCTGGCTTTAATGGTAGACTTCTCCTGGGGGTGCCATACACTTCAGCCTCTGTGGGTGCAGAAGAGCAGCACAGCCTCCAGTTAATGCAATTTGGGTACTTGCAACTAGCATCATGTCTCTTGGGCATGGGCACAGGTGAGGGGGGAGTCGTGCTTTGCGTGCTTTCATGCGCACGTATACGCCCTCCATTTAAAAAGTAAATCAACATTCACACATTTAGGAAGTAAATCGACGCTCTATACGCCTATCGTTTTCACAATCCACTAGAGATCTTAGTGACCGATCGTTTTGTCCTGTTTGCTCTCTCCTTTCAAAACCCAGGTGGCATGTACGGCACAATGGCAGCGGGCGTTGTCGACCACCGCTACCAAGGCAACCAGGCCATTAACATGGCCACTTTCAGGTAATTTATTATTTTAATGCGCTCAAATGATGCAAATCTTCCAGTGAAAGATATCTTTCTTGGTTGCACGTAGTTCAGATCGTCTTGTTTTATTGCGTCCTGCCTGCCCTCTGTGTCGTGTCACTCAGGTTTTGGAGAGACTTGGGATACGCGTTGGGAAGTTTGGCTGGGCTAGCAGCTGATGCCAGCTCAACAGAGGTAAGGGATCCTGTCACCCAAGCGTCCATCCTATGTAAGCAAGCTTCCTGGCTGTAAGTGAAGGTGCAGGTGTGTGTATTGTTTACGATGGGAGATAGCAAGATTGCTCCAGTTGACAAAAAGCTTGCTTTTAGACCCTTTTTCCAAATCTTGCACACTACTACCCTGTCTACGCTGTAGGCCTCAATGCTAATTTTTGGCTTCTTCACGCTAGGGATTGCCGTCTTTGTGGCCTTCGGTTACGACGAAGTTGCTGGGGTTGATTTGCAAGGGATTGGGGGTGTACAAAGCGCAAAGTTACTGCGCTCCTCCACCTCCATTGATGCTGCACTTGCCTTGGAGCCTGGAAATGATGAAGAACTGCAGCGGCATTCGCTGTTGGAGAAAGCACAACCCAGGTCTTCATAACCACAGTTTTTCGTATGTGGAAGGCAACACATGACATAGATTAGTTCTTGCTACTTACATTAGGTGGTGATAAACAGACTTGGAACTTATGTGAGGGGACATATTTGTTTGGCCCATTCTCCTCCCCCAAAGCTCTGGTACCTACCAAACCACCATGACGCCCTTCAAGCACATATGCATCTTCTCCATAAATTGGGAAATGCCAAAACTGAAGCGAACTACCATGCGTACTACCAGACCCTCATCAAGGACAGCACTGCCAATGGAGCCGCTAGCAAAGCTTACCTAACATCATCCGATGTCCCCTTTAAGACCAAATGTATCATTATGAAATACAGAACAGGCACCCTACTAGGCACCCTACTATATAATCAAAAACATGCGGTATTGTTCAAACTCTCAACAAGTCAAACCTGCCCCCTCTGCCCACAAGTAGACAGTGCCCTGCACATCCTTTCTGGGTGCCAACACACGCAAATAAGGAACATGATCGCCGAAAGACACAACATAGCATGCCGCATGATCCTTGAGGCTATCAGCAAAACAGGCGCCTTAGGATCATGCATTGTCTCCAAAGACATAGGCAGCAACGAACGGATGACCATGCAAAATCTCCAGATTCCTAAAAAAAGCTGAAAGTAGAATTGTTCCCAGATGGCTCTTCCCACTCGCTTCCCAGATAAAGACAGGTTTACCTCCAGCCGCCCAGATTTTGTGCTGGTTACTCCCACCGCTGCAAAAACACAAAAACTACAAACTAATGTAGGGGGGTGGGTTCTTCGAAGTGGCAGGGGGCAATTGAGGGAGACTGGGAGCACCCCAGCAGCACCGCCAGCCACCAGTAGAGCCACCAACCCCGGACAGCACCGACCTAAAGACCTCAGCAAAACTCGGCGTGACATCCAACTTATCGAGATCAAGTATGGCGAGGACACCAGACCTCAGAATTAGCTGAACGCCGCTAAGGAACAGCTCAAAGACCTTTGCAACATTCTCCAAGGAGCCTCCGTTATTCTCCACATCATCTTTCTGGGTGTGGGTGGCACCATCTACTACACTCACACTCTGAAGCCTTTCAAGGAACTGGGTCTCGATTCTCGAAGAGTTAAGAAGCCTGCCTCCAAGCTCCATGTGCACTCCGTAAACTTTGCTGCTAAACTTGTTCATACCAAACGTGCCCTTTCCAGTACTATTATCAACTCTCATCAGGAGCGGGTTTCAAACCAAGCCTACAACCCTCCTGATCCCCATTGATTTTTCCTTTCCTTTTCGCGGTGGAGGAGCTTTACGGTACTCGGCATCAAAGTGGGGTTTTTCCTCAATTGATGTGGGGAGTGGTTTTCACTGCCTGCGTAGTTTATTCTTTTCCTTTTCTTGAATCATCAGAGGAAGGAACACGTCACTTTTACCTCTATAGACAGGAATGAGGGGGTTAGAAGTCAAGGTCGTCTACAAGGAAAGGCCTTCAGTCAAAGCGTGCGACTGCTAGCCTGCTCATAAAAAACAATCAGGCCATGTAGAGAAAAATAGAGTTTGTTGTTGCTCTGGTGCAAAAAAGTAGAAACAGCATGTGCTCTTGCTTCTGAGAATAAGGACTCATATCAACTGCAACGAGACACTGTATGGGGGTGTGTGCAGTGGAAAATAGCATGCTGCTTATCCTGGACATCATCAGCCTCACACAAATCACAGGCAGGGAAGGACCTGGGGTTCCATGTTGTGGTCTCAAAACGAAGGGTGTGGACACGCAGTCTGAAACGGGCAACACTGTGAATGACATCTTTGGGAAGTATAGGGAAATGTGTGGGAAGGCTGTAGGGAGAACGAGTAGCCAGAGCCTTTTTTGGGGGCAGTGCACACCATCTATTATAAGTGAAAATTTTGCTGTTGTGCTCTCGTGGGCCATTATAATAGGGTGGGCAAAACTCCAAGTGTCTCTCTCTGAGGTCCATAACAAAACGACTGAAATCAATGAGATCACAGTTCCGCAGCTCTTCCTAGAACATATACTCTTGTATCAGACCAGCCATGGCTGAGAAATTATGGGAAGACCAGCAGTCATCAGCCCTGGAGCTCAGTCGCATGTCAGAATGCGAAACTTGTTTGGCAGTAGTGCTGTTGCATCGGTCAGAGAATTGTAAAGACGCATTGTGGCACGAAACCAGTTATCCTGTAAGGGCATTCTCACGCACGCATAACGCACCAAGAAAGAGTAGTGTCCCTGACTCCAAAATTTCTTTGTAGCACTGTCAGCAGCCACTTCTGAACTGGATTGTCCTTCTCTTTGCCCTGTTGTAAGAAAGGAGTTGACCAGATCTGGCTCGCGTACATGTTAGCAGGAATTGCATAGGTTTTGAGGAGCCAGATGTGAGCGTGGTGCAGCCTGTTGGTAAGGACATTCTTTGTACAAACTTTTAGACTCTGAAGGTGCCAACCGTGAAGGGTCTCAGCGCCGCATAAGCCGCAGTGGTTAGATTGATTGATATTTTTGTCACACACCATGCCCAGGTATTTGAATGTGTCGGCATATGTAGGATTGTTGCGTGCCATCATAATAGAGAGGAGGCAGGCAGAGGGCAGACCTGGAGTTGATCACTTCAGATTTTTGTGTGTTCACCGTCAAAGGTTTCCTGTGGGCATAAACTCTGAGCCTGTTGAGCATGGTCTGCAGCTGGTCATGGACATTGGATAGCAGAGAGAGGTCGTCAGCAAACAGCAGTTCTGGGATAGCAAAATCTGGAATACCAGTAAGTGCGCCCTGTATCCTTCAGCTAGACTGTCAACATCATTCAAGTAGATGAAAAAAGGAGGGGGGAGAGGGGACAGCCTTGCTTCACACCAAACTCTGGCTGCACACTTGCTTGCTTGTCCCCATCCAGCAGTGTGTACTCATCTGGGAAAAAAGGAAATAGCAAAAATGTAAAGGCAAAGCCAAAATCGGGAGATGGAGGCCCTCGTCCCAGCGGAGGCCCACGGCCCATGGAGGTCCGTTCCACCCAAGCTGGATTTTCAGGACCAAGGAGGACTGGGCGGCACACATCAGCGCACACACAAAAGAGACAGTCGCTCGCCAGCTCCTCCTGCCACACCCCATGGACCAAGCCCCTCTGGAACAGTGTGCCTACGCCCGCTTGCTCATCGGCTGGCTGACCTTTGAAGGCCCCCTCCCTACTTCTGAGAAGACCCCAAGACAACGGCGTCGGGCCAAAGACAAGCTCAAGCAGCAGAGACGCCAGCTCGAAGGCAAGGAATGAATTGATGCATGACCCATTACGCACACAAAGCTCCCGCACTAGGCCAGGATGGGGCTCTTGCTATGCTTGCCTACTGACGGTACACAGTGGACGGAGTAAATAGACGGTTGAGCCTGCTTGCTTGCATTTTGGCGGTATGACAGAGCCAGGCCCCAACCCCCCCCTTCGTTAACGAAGGAACGCCCCTTTTCTAAGAGATAGCCTGGGCTGGCTGTTTGTCGTGGTGCCTTTGCTTGCTGTGAGTTGCACCTCTAGGGTGAAAAACGCTGTGGTGTTTGTTGGCTAGCTTGCTGTGGCTTGAACATCACGGGAGTGTGGACTGAGATGGTTGAGTTTCTATGTATGTTCAGCAACCAGCTAGGCCAGGATGGGGTTCAAACTACCTAACAACTTGAGGCGAAAGTTTTTCCCGTTAACACTTTTCTTGTGCTTTTCTTAGATCGTACATGCTGGTGCACTGTTGTAAGTCAAATCTTATATTTAAACTCAGCTTCCTATTTGTTTGCATGAACAGTCATGGGTCTCTAATGTGGCGCTCCCTTCCTCCCCTTGGGTTATACATTCTGGTGTTCATTTAACATGCCTGATCTGCTTGTTGTGGCTCTCCATCAGGCTCTTTAATTGTCTAAGGTTTTTGCCTTTCTTTCATCATTCATTCATCACCTCTTACTCATTTTCCTAAAAGAACAATATGGCACTGGCTGAGACCAGCTCTTTTTTACAACCTTACGTTTACTTTACGCTGGCTGATCCAGCAATGCCTATCAGCCCAACACACGTGGCTGCCTGTTACCCCCCTTTGTAAACCCTTTGTAGGCCCTTTGTGTACTCATCTGTGCAATACAAGTCTTGGAGGATGGAGAGTAGATGGTGAGGCATGTGACAGCGGCGTAAGTGTCCCCATAGTTTGTCTCTGGGTATGGAAACATAGGCCTGCTTGAAGTCGATGAAAGCAGCATACGGTCGTGATATGCTTGTATATTTAATAGTTTTTGGGCTGCATCTTTCAAGTGTCTTTATATGAAGAGTGGCTGCCCACAGAAGTCAAGGCTAGCAGTCGCACTTCTTGACTAAGGCCTTGTTTTGTAAACCTTGTAAACCTTGATAGGAGTCAAATAGTAGGCTCAGCCATGGGATAAAAGTACTCTTTAAAAGAAATTCCGCTCAGATGCCCTAGAGGCAAAAATAACGATGTAAGCTTACCTTGCAAAAGGTAATCTGATACAATTAGTATCAAGGCATGTTTTAAGCTCTCTATTAATTTCGTCGGGTTGATGGGGCTGGCTTTCATCATCTACACCTACGATAAGGAAGAGGGCATCTCTACAATAACGATCGACCCAGTCCTACAACAGAATCACACAGAGGCCACCAACAGAGCACTCACATGCGCCCATGACTGTGCAGGAACCAATTTGACACGCGTACATCACGCACAGCACGCCTAAATCACTACATCATTATCCCACGGTTTATGGAACGGTCTGACCAACTTGCTGGCAATACGGCCCGGTTGTCATGAGGAAAGCGAAGAACATGACCATCTTGCTACATCACACCACTCATCAATAGACACAGCACTCAGCAGTCAAACTGAAGAGGTTTGGTAATGGTCCTTATTGAGCATCACTGGTCAGCACTGTGCTGCTGCAGCTGCGGATTCGCTTTTTTCTTGCTACGCTTGGCATTTTTCTTAGCAGCAGGTGTGAGAGGAGCCTTCCTCATGGACGGCGTGGAGCCGTACATCTGGCTGGAAGAGCCAGCTGAGCTTCCGGCAGCAGGTGCCAAGCCCTCACCTAAAAATCAAGGGCAGCATGCATATTCAATGTAAGACGCAACAAAAGGGTGATGTGGTCGCCTTGAATAGGAAGGGGAACGCGCACAAAACATGTGAATGTAAGGAAGAAGGTTGTCCTCCAAAGATAGCTCTCTTACAAGTACACACAAGAATATTAGAAATGAACGTGCAAACTGAATAACACACGTTTATGCGTGCACACATACACTCACGCACGCACGCACACAACAGACACACACACAAACAGCAATGCTGGCGCTGCTCATCAATGACGCTGCACAGTGACACGGTGCCTTTTAATGTTCCCTGCTGCTTTGGCCCCCTCCCCTTAATGGGACTTCTTTTCCTTCCAAACCTACCTCCAGGTACGTAGCCCTGGGATCCCGAGACAGTCTTGCTGCCTTGCTCCTGCTGCTGCTCTTGCTGCTGCTGCTGGGCTTTAATATAGGAAGGCACAAACTCTGCGGCCTTAGTGCTCAGAGAAGAGGAGCGGAACTGCACAGCAGGAACGAGGAACATAGGGCGGGGCCATAGAAGATGTTGGCATCGACGCGGATAAAGCAGACACTACATTTCCATTGCAAGAAGGAGGATCAAGCAAATTAGTACACTTGGGCAACATGATATTCATGTACAGGGCCTGATTTACAAATTGGATTCTCAGGGGTTATCTTGCCACCAAAAGCAATGTTGCAAGCAATTAAAAGATTGTGGGTGGGAGAAGCAGCAGGCGCATTGCCACCCTGGGCATTGCCGCCCTGGGCCACCCTCACTGAGACATATTGCTCCATGCAAACGAGCACTCTACTCTTGACACCTAGTCTTGACACGTGAGACTGTCCTCTACATTGGGACTACCCTGTAGATGTCTCTTCACGCGCAATGCCAGGTGCCAGGCGCTCCCGCGTGTTCGCACCTGAGACATCATGCCTAGCTGTGTGGCCGAGGGCTTTGCGGGGGTGGGTGTGGTCTTCGGCACCGCGTCCTGCTCTTCAGTCGCCGTTGTTTCAGCTGCCATTGCTTCAGCTGCTGCTGCTGCTGCTGCTACGCCGCTGCTGTTCCCGTTGCTGTCCACCTGCTCCTGCTGTTTGATCAAACAGATGGGGGAGAGATGGAAGTGGGTGTACAGCAGCTGCGTCCTACTTTCTATCACGTGAGAGCACACATTTGAGAGCTTTGAAGTTTCCACTTGATTTTCAACTGGTACTCAGTTAACGGACTCAATTCTGCCGTAGAAGGCCATCAGGCAGGCCACATCATTCGCAGCAGCAGCCCTCATCCCTCTTCTTCAACTTTGTCAGTTTTGTACAAATATAACCCTTTCCCAGCATACAAACACACACACACATTTACGCACAACGCTTACTCAAGCTTCTTTCCATTACATGTTCCCATGGCCAATTGTGCCCATTTTTGCTGGCAGAGCTGCACAGTCACCTTGTTAGCGGCAGGCAGCCTAGAGGCTTCCGGCACAGGCATGGGCATGGATGGGGTGACAGGAGCACCACCAGCAGCGGCTGCTATGGGTGTAGCGGCTGCGCCCTGTGTGTATATATCCATGTATGCATACTTGTGTTTGCAACTATGCTTGTGTGTTGAAGTGCGCAATCGTGTGAGCTTTAACGTGTGCACTCTGTGTTTGCTTGTACGTCTGAAGCGCGTGAGCATGTATGCGCTTTGTGTGTGAGAGTGTGTGTATGCGTGGTTGGGTGGGCAAGTACACAAATTCTGTGCATGTAACGTGTGCACTCTGTGTTTGCTTGTACGTCTGAAGCGCGTGAGCATGTAAGCGCTTTGTGTGTGAGAGTGTGTGTATGCGTGGTTGGGTGGGTAAGTACACACATTCTGCGCATTTAACGTGTGCACTCTGTATTTGTTTGCACGTCTGTAGCGCGTGAGCATGTATGCGCTTTGTGTGTGAGAGTGTGTGTATGCGTGGTTGGGTGGGTAAGTACACACATTCTGCGCAGTCCATACCTTTGGTGGTGTGGCAGCGGAAATAGGGGAAGGCACTGCGGGTAAGGGGGCTTGGCTGCGAGAGGCTGTAGGGGCAGGAGGGGCCGCAGCGATGGAAGCAGCAGGGGCTGGGGGAGGGGGTGGGGGGGCCGGGGCAGGTATGTCAGAGGCCGCCTTGCTGATGTCGCCCACAGGGGAAAGGATGTAAGAGCCGGGGTTCATGAAGGAAAGCTCTGTGGTGCCGTGCTTGATAACTCGGAAGCCCCTGGAGCGTTGCGTGTTGGTATGTGCGTGAACGGACATGTTTGTAAAAGTACGCGTGTGTGTGTGTGAGTGTGTGCGTGTGTGTGTGTGTGTGTGTGTGTGTGTGTGTCAGAAACGATAAAACCCTTTTCACAGCACATGAGACACAAAAGTACAGAGTGATATATCAAACCACACACAGACTGGGGCTACTCCCTCTTCATCTGAACTGCAGAAGTCCCCCTATTATTGGTGCCTTGCCCCCCTCCACCCCACACACCTAATGCGCTCCTCCTCTGGTGCTTCTTCATTGGGTCCCAGTGCCTGCCATGACCAGCCTGCGTTGTTCACAGACAGGGTGCGCACCGCAAGCTGCACGCCAGGACCGGCACGCAGCACCAGGGCACCGCGCACCTGTAGTTGTTTTGGGAGGGAAAAAAGGTTGTGAGCATGATGGATTCTAAAATGTCTGTATGCGAGCAGGTGTTTTCGTATGCATACGTACGTGCACGAGTGCAAGGGTGAACCATCACATCAAACAAGACACCAGGGCCTGAGCTGTTTGAGCCAGGACGGCGAGAACATTTTTGGCAAGGACACTCAAACACAAGCACACACACACAGAACACACACACACAGAGACACACACAGAGACACACATGTACATGTAAGCACATCCACATGCACACCTCAAGGGGGCCCTCCACAATGATGTCCTCCCCATCAATGACAAGGGTCGCTCCGGGGTGGAGGGTGATGGCACCTGCCTTGACTTTGGCCTGCAGTAAAAGCAAGCGGCAGCGGAAAGGTGAAGGTGACAGGAGCAATGCAATAGATGATGATGATGGCACCTGCCTTGACTTTGGATGATGGCACCTGCCTTGACTTTGGCCTGCAGTAAAAGCAGGCGGCAGCGAAAAGGTGAGGGTGACAGGAGCAATGCGATATTAGATGTATATGACAGGAGCTGAATGCTGTTTTGAATTGGCCTATCATGTACGCAAAAGTTACTGTAGTACTGACGGAGAGGCCCAGTGTGAAAGTATGAGAGGCTTTTGAGGAGGGAGGGTCTGAAAAAGCGGCGCCGCTGAAACAGAGAGTAAGGCCTACTATACACCCGATGCACATAGCGCTTTGAATCTCCCTTATTCAGGTCAGACTTGAAATTGCCAACTCAGACTCCTCTCCTTTGCTACAGAAAGGTTTGTCGCATGCCCTTGAAACCTCCTCATCTACCGTACAGTGAAGCCGGGAGGTAACACAAACTATGCAATGATTTTGGTCGCTCACACTAGCAGCGCACCCACTGCGTAAGGTATGTCGCAAAGGACCGCACTTTCACAACCAGGGACACACTTGTAAAGGAGCATTGCCATTCACAACAGAAGTCGATTTCTTTATCAAGAGGGGGAGACTTTGTATTGCTTACACGCAGGGGCGCTGGCCGCTTCCAAAAGCAGAGCAAATAACTATTGGGATCGCTCATCACTAGGGAGGTGCCCACAACTTTCCTCCTCCCTGTCTTGATCCCTACCTCCGTGGTATTCAGGCTGCTGGCCACCGGTGTTCAGGTTCCGCTACCAAGGCAATCACAGAGGAGAACACCCAGCTTTTCATGATACAAGAGTGTGCAGGATCTGCTTTTGCCCCTCGCACCTTGACGTCGGCCACGATTGGCGCCCAGGAGGGTTGCAGCACCACAGCAGGATGCATCTCCGTGTTGATGCCGTTGAAGGTCACAGGTGTGGGGGGGGGCATGCTCACGCCGGCCTGCTGCACCAGTATGGCTGCGTTGGCCTTGTAGATGTCAAGCTCGCCTGTGTAAGTTTGTTTGGCGGTGTATGTGTAGGGATCGGCGTATAGCGCTATATGAGGCATTTCTTATAGCGCTATATAGCGCTATAGCGCTATATTGTGCTATATTTCAGCCGCTATATCTGCCAGAACTCCCCCTTGCCGAAGGAATTTCGGCATCGGATTTGGAAGGCATGCAGGGGACTGTGCACAATACTCCCTGGCAAAAAGTTAATTCGAAAAATTGGTTCTGTCGAGCTCTTGCAGGATTTAGGTCCCAAATATAGCGCTATACCTGTGGTTCTGTGCCACACACACATGTGGACACAGGCAAGCCTGTAACAGCATGTCCCCTGGAAAAGTGTTGGACCAAGACTGAACTGAGCGTGCATGCATGCTTATGTGCGTGTGTGCGTGCGTGCCTAGGCCTGTGTGCGCGTGCATGCGTGCGTGTAAATGTGTGTGTGTATGTGTGTGTGTGTGTGTGTGTGTGTGCGTGCGCCCGCGAGTGCATGCGTGCGTGCGTGTGTGCACGTTCGTGCGTGCTTGTTTGCGTGTATGCATGCGTGAGTGTGTGCGTGTGCGTGCGTGCACGTGAGCTCGTGTGTGTATGTGTTTGCGTGCGTGTGTGTGCGCGTGCGTGCGTGTGTGTGCACGTGCGTGCGTGTGCGCGTGCGTGCGTGTGTGCGCGTGCATGCGTGTGTGTTTGTGTGCGTATGTGGTGTGTGTGTGTGCGCGCGTGCGTGTGCGTGCGTGTGTGCGTGCATGTGTGCGTGTGCATGCATGCGTGTGTGTGTATGTGTGTGCGCGCGTGCGTGTGCGTGCGTGCGTGCAAGCACTGCAGGTGTGTATGCCAGCACTTGTGTGCAAGTGCAGGCATGTCTGTGCATTTGTTCCTTGTGGTGCTCAAGATGTCTTGGATGGTACATTACTGGTGCTCATGATCCCCTGTGGTGGTCCTCCCATGATATGTGGTGCCTACATCACTCCATAGGGTACGTGTTTGTGTTCTGTGGACGCCCAAGAACGAATTTGAGCCGAGTTCGAAGCGTGGGAATGAGCCGTATTGAAGCGATTCGGGTATTTCAATTTTGACACGCGCTATATTTGAAAAATATTATAGCGCTATATAGCGCTATATAGCGCTATAAGCAAACGCCGATCCCTATGTATGTGTGTATGTGTGTATGTATGTGTGTGTGCGCAAGGGCTTAATCAAGCTCATCACTACGCATTACGCTGGTATGAGATCTGTGTGTATGCGCAGGCTTAAGTATGTGAACAAAATTGATTATCATCATGAAATGATCACAAGGTCGTTAAGTGAGGAGGAGGACAGGCTTCAGACCAACTTGTGTGCCTATAGGGTATGGCAGTCACGCTGAGCGAGGGTATTGGGGATTAATGATCAGACCCTTGCACAAGCATGCATGCTTACGAGTGCCCACGGAACCGCTCGGTAGAAAGACGACTCAAGGTAGGTGGGAAGTCGTGAGCTATGCCTCGACCCTGTTGACATGCCTGGTCTTTGGTTTGTGTCATCTACAGAGCACTGGCAAGGCTGCTCTGCTTTACGCCTAAGCCCAGTTGGCCAAGATAAGAACAGCCACGTCTACACTCCTAAATTTCTTCCGTTACCTGTGGTGGCTGAGTGGGTGGGGTTGCCCTGCTTCTGCTTTGCCAGCGCGTCTTCAGGCGAGTTCTTGACAGGGGAGTAGGAGGCCCACACCTGGGGAGATGACGTGGCGTCATTTAGAAGAAGGGGACACAGTGTCGTTTAGAAAAAGGGACACAGTGTCGTTTAGAAGAAGGTGACACAGTGTTGTGCCGGCAGGTGTCGAGCAATCACAGGGATGACACTGAAAGGGGAACAGCGATGTTTGCCCTGGTAATGAGCAGGAAGCTCTTGACGTCATGCAAGCGCGTCCTGAATGATGTTTTTAAGCGTCCACAGACAGAACGTGTGCACCAAATTGAGCAAATTGAGCTAGCATACACAAGTACACAAACACGCACACACACGCACGCACACACACATACACGCACACACACATTCACGCACAAACATACACACACACACACACACACACACACACCTGGTTGATGGTGGTGAAGCCAACCTTGGAGTCTGCTGGCAAGGCCTTGGGGTAATCCTGTAAGCACAGCAGCAAGAATCAGCAGGCGTTGAAAGGCGCGCCTCTGCTACTCTTTTCCGTCCACGATCACGAGTACGTGCACAGGGAATGAAGTGACACTTGCAACAACCCCCCTTCCTTGCCTGCATCATGCACTTGCAACATGAAGTGACGCTTGCAACAACCCCCCTCCCTTGCCTGCATCATGCACTCCACCCTTCCTTGCCTGCACCATGCCATTTGCCTGCACCATGCCACCCTTCCTTGCCTGCATCATGCACTCCAGCCGGGTTGAACTCTTGAAGGCGGTCTTGGTGCTGTCCTTGTACCTGTGCAGGTAGGCAACATGAGAGATGGTAGCATGTGATTTGTGCTGTCCTTGTACCTGTATATGATTTGGTGCTGTCCTTGTACCTGTGCAGGTAGGCAACATGAGAGACGGTAGCATGTAATTTGTGCCTGAGCACACGAGCTCACACATTGACGCGCGCACACACACTTAGATGCCTATGGACACACACACACACACACAACAAGAGCACATCCCCGCTTCAGCTGGTCAGCACCCACTTTGGGTTCACAAACTCGGAGATGACGCCGCCTGTGCGCTCCAACTGCTGAGTGTAGCTGCCCAGCTTCAGCACCAGCTGGTTGATGTTACCAGGAAAAGGGGACCAGCCTGGGAACAAGGTGAAGTCTAAAGGGTGAGTGCTGGTTCGTGCCAGGTGCACACGTTTGAGAAACTGGAGCTGCTCGCTGCTTAACATGCCCACCACAACCTTTACCGTAGCCAGGGGCTGTGAGCTGGGTGAGAGGCTTTGTGAGAAGTACTTGAACAAGAGATGAACGGTTCCGTTCAAAAACAGTCTTCACACGTTGTTTGCCATGTCAGGGTGCGTACACACTTGCCTGTTTTGTCGTTCACATCCCCCTCCTTGTTGATGGTGCTGCGAAGAAGGGGGTCCAGCTGGTTGTACTCCACGTTTATGGTCAGGCTGCGGCCGTCCTTGTGGCGTAGGGTTGCAATGGCACCAATGGCCTGCAGTGGAGAGTCAGAGTGTACGTTCAGGCGTGTTCTGAGTGTGTTTGAGAGTGAGTCCATGTATGTGTGTGTGTGTGTTTGTATGGAGCGCATGCGTGGGAATAGTACCTGCGTGCTTATGGACATTTGTGTGTGCTTTAAGGCACCTGCGCTGTTTTGTTTGTACTCTTGTCCTGTAAGGGGTCACACAGAAATGAGCGTGACACACGCACATGCACTGATAATACACATACACATGTACATGCACAGATGGTGCACACTTACCTCTTGGGCCTTGCGTGGTACTGCTAGGCTGTTCATGTCGTAATCGTGGCGTGCACTGACGCCCAGAGCAGCTACCAGGCCCCTGAAGACCAACGCATTGGTGTCCTGCAAAGGCAGAGGGACGCGTGCACCAGACACATAGGAGCTCCATCCAGCCCTTTGCTTTCCTAAGGTAACGTGTGTGTGTGTCTGTGTGCGCGCCCTAGAAGGCTTATACAGCTGACATACTGACATGCACACAAGCCGTGCCACGAGCCTGGCATCTGACAGGTGCGCTCATTTTGAAGAGCCAGCCCTGTCGTCAGCTCACCTGGAAAAAGCACACCCATTTAAACCCGTCTTTTTGCCACTGCTTGGCCAGCCCTGAGGAGTGCAGCAGCGCGTGCACGTCACCGTGGCCGTGCGGCTTGGTCTGCACGTGAGGGGAGCGAGTGATGGATGTGTGCGCAAAGTGTGCGCCATTTGTGTCACGTGAGGTCAGGAGTGCAGAGCTACACTATTCTCACCTCTTTGAGCATTCATCGCGATGATCCGTGCTTCTATCAAACATGCAGTCAAAAACATAACTTGTGCACCGCAGTTGTTATAAACAGGGAAAGATACGCGTGAGCACACACATACACATATATGTAGGGTTGGCCAGAACCATATATTTGCGCGTATATACGGTACTTACGGCAGGGAAATCACCGAATATACAGTCATATACGGTGTTTTGACCAACACACATATTCACGCACCACTCACCTGGATAGCGACCCGGTTTTTACCAACAACACATATTCACGCACCACTCACCTGGACAGCAACCCGGTTTTGACCAACACACACATATTCACGCACCACTCACCTGGACAGCGTATGGGTTGTTGGGGTCCAGGGCTAGAGTGGCTTCATTGTCTACAAGGCACCCCACTTTCTCCTGCTTGATTAAAAAGACCTGCACGGATTTTATGAATGGGTAGGCTTGAGCAACATAGTCAACTCCTGGATATGCACCTGCATGCACCGCAGAGGTGTGACCAAGTAACGTCGCCATGACTGGATGCTGCAGTGATATCACCCTGGGATGATCCGATCGTCCTGTTCAGTCGTCAATGCATTGCACAGCAGGGCCCACGAGGGGATGAAAGCACGAAACGTGTGAAAGCGACTGCAGGTGTGACATGCATGTCAGCATCAGGGATTACACACGTGTGCAGAAGCATTTGCACGGCAGGTTGAGTGCCAGCTGACTGACTGACCTGTGACTGGCGCAGCCCAAAGTACGCATTTTGTTCCAGCAGCTGCTTAGTGCGCACGTGCGTGTCGTCGCTAGTCATGATGGCAAAGGGGAGGGGCTTTGAAGAGGCGGAGCGAGCCTGTGAGGTTTGAGGGTAGGTTAGAACAAGCAAGCATGGGTTCTCATGTGCATGTGCCATTGTGCAGCCTGTGTTTGCGTATGAGTACGCACACGTGTAAGTGTGTTGCGCGTGCGTGTGGAAGAGAACAAGCGAGTTTGTGAGGATGTATACAAACTGGTTCAAGTTGGTGGACGAATGGTGGACGAACAAGAGCTGAGATGCACAATTAAGTACGCACCTGCAATGCCAGGATGTGTGCTGCGTACAGTCCTAGAAAAGATGTCCCAGTTGCGCTCTCACACGGGAGTGCCACCTGCACACAAAACAGATAGCGCACCAAAGGAATTAACGAGGAATGAATGGTTTGAATGGAACACTTCCCAAAGTTTGCATTACCTCCACACCTCCAGTACAAACAAGGCACAAATTAAAAAAGCATGCAGCTGCCCTCTTCCACTGAAATTGAGAAGGGATGTACAATTTCATCAGAGACACACCTTAATGCCGCTGTAGCCTAAGCGCTCTCCCAGTCCACCAGCCACAAGGACAAATGCAGAGCAGCTGGCCTCCTCCAAACCACCCTGTGTGTGTATGTGTGTGTGCACGTGCAAGCATGCTTAGGTTGTGTGCGCTGCGTTGATACCTGTGTCTATACTTTACATAAGGCACCAGCTAGCTCCATCTATGTAACAACATGGAGCGTGCCTACTAGTACCACCGTAGTTTCAAGCTCTGCATGGATCCCAGTGTTGGCACACACTGCGCCCTTTGCCAGCACCCTACTGTCCATCACAGTTCTCTTGCGTTAACAGTCATGCAGGCCTACCTGCTCCAGGCTCAAGTACTCCGCAGACCCAAAGTCAAGGCGTTCTCCGTGAGGGACGTTGGGGGTGAAGCCTTCAAAGGCATTCTTGCCTGGGCACAATACACACAAACACAAAAAGTGGTGGGATGCACATCGGAAGCACAGAACAGAGACTGAACTGGAGGCACTTTCGACCACACCAAACAGAAGTATCCTCCAAATCTGAAGTGATTATCACCATGCAATTAGTCTGCTGTTGAGCACAAATTTCTTAGCAAGCTTCCCTGGTGCAAAAACGCATGGCAATGGACTCCATGTTACATGTAATGGATACGGTCTTTTGGACTTCAGATTCCATGGGAGGAACTGCTAGCAAGGAGGAACGAACCCGTACTTCCCCCCCTTAGCTTCCTCACCCTGACGCGCATCCTTCAGTAGCTGCCGTGCATTAGTGATGTACGCTGACAGGCCCTTGTGATAGTTGGCATCCAGCTGCAGCAGTTGGGCAACCAGCTTCCTCTTGCCCGCATCATCAATGCCGGGTGCAGGCCAGGACTTGAACAGGCTGCGCTGGCCTAGCTTGATGAGCTGTGCAATAAAGCGTTGCTCCTGTGATTAGCGGAGTAAGAGAGGGGAAAGTTTTCTCGAGTAGGAGGAGGGCAGCCACCTGCTGTTGCTGCGTGAGGCTACCCCGTGCTATTGGCCAGGAGACTAAACGCAGTTGTGGCTGTCACACCTTGCTGCCAAGCGTGCTGGTTGTTCAATCCGTGAAATGCTAATACGAGCACGAGCACACATATGGCACCTTTGCGCTGAAAAGCTTCTCATTGCCCTTAAGCACTTCAGCCAGCAAGCTGCTCTGGCCCTCCGTGGACTTGCTCTGGTTGTTCCTGCAGTACGGTGTTGAACGGTCAATGCACCATCACCAATCTTAGATGGTTTTTGAACTCCGTGCGCGTGCTGTTGTGCTGTTACATGGGATGATGGAATGAAGGCATGAGGGCTGCAAGCAGAGGCTGGGGGTGCATGTGCATGTGTGTGCGCGCGTGTGTGCTGATGTGTGTTTATATGGAGAGACCAGGTATGCTCCTCACTCACTTGTACGCTTTGTACGTGAAGAACCCAGCCGCTGAAAGCCCTGCTGCGCCCCCTGCGACAGAAAGCAGAGCGAAAAGATCGACGCGGTTACGATGCATGCAACATGCAAAAGCCGACAAGCTCCTGCCCCGCTAAGAAAGTCAGGTTCGGCTCTGATGGACGGTATACACTGTTCTTTAAGGTCTGGGGCCACTACTAAGGGGCTGCAAAACTCCCGCACCTAAGAAGAGCACTCGCATCGAAGGAGTCCAACGATTTGGTCCCGACGTGTTGAGTTTGGAATTGGGAAAATCAGTTGTTAATTATTTACTTTATTTGTATATTGCTGGCAAGATTTAAATGATTCAAGAACACACACACACACACACACACACACACACACACACACACACACACACACACACACACACACACACACACACACACACACACACACACACACACACAAACACACACACACACACTCACACACACACACATACACACACACACACACACTCACACACATACACACACACACATACACACACACACACACACACACACACACACACACACACACACACACACACACACAGGCACATACACATACACACACACGCACACACACAGGCACATACACATACACACACACAGGCACATACACACACACTCACACACACTCACACACATATACACACACGCACGCACATGCATACACACACATGCTTTGCTGACAAACCTGGCTTTGTTTAATGCTTGCATGAGCGTGCTCCCACGTAACCGTGCACGATTAAAAATGGACAGGAAATGTATATACCCTCACAGTTACTGCCGCTCCAGGACACTCAGTTTGCGGATGCTTGTCAATGGTGTCTGAGGTTGTCTGTTTTTGCTTGATGGGTACATGTGTGTGTGTGTGTGTGTGTGTGTGTGTGTGTGTGCCATGGTGTGCACATATTCATCTGTATTGTCCTATCTGTAAACTGGTGCAGCAAATATTTGTTCATTATTAATCGTGGAACTGCGTAATCCTGGAATGCAGAATCCTGGAACTGCGTACACGTTGCCTGGAACCGCACTAGTTAGCGGAAAGCGAGTGCTTGTGTGCTTTTGTGTGTGTGTATGTCAGAGGGTACAGTGTGTGTGTTGTGCGTGCATGCGTGTTGTGAAATGATTTGGAATCAAAGCTGAGGCCCGTGCCAACACTCATGAGTATTTTCCTTTTTTGTAGCACTATAATTCTCGTTGTAATCTGCAAAAGATCATGTAATTGTTGACATATAGAAAGATGTGGCCTCAAGAGCAGTTAGAATTCCCGCTGTCTCAACTGGCCTCCTTTCGCCCCAATCCCAGCCTTGCGTTTTCTTGCGTTTAATTGCGTGTTTTAATTTGCAAGTTTAGTTACATTTTGGTTTGGACTACAAAGGCCTCTAGCCTGGCATGGCTGCTCAACCTACCAAAATCGTCGATCTTTTTGGTTGGTAGGTCCGATTAAGAAATCAATCAAAAAGATCAACGGCTGCATATACGAGATTTGTAAACATCTAAGTTGTGCAAAAAAAACTGATATCACTGTCAGAAAACCATCTTATTTACTCCGGCAAAACAAATGGGGCACGTACATCAAAAAACGGTCTTTGAGGCAAAGTGATAAAACAAAAACTAAGGTCTTGACCATGTGCCTCTCTCCAAACTGCCTAACGCCTGAATCTCAAGTTCATGGTAGAAATAATCAGCTTCCTGTAAAAAACATTTTTGTACAATTTGCAAGGGCTGCTCTGCTGAACCGCTGCACCGCATTCAAGTGCACTTTTTAAGTGCAAATTAGTGCAACTACTGGCAGGTGAATCTGTAAACTGTGCTAAGCAACAGGTGAGCGCTCACTTCTCACTCCTCACTCCTTTCCAAGAAATTATGAAAGAAACGTGGTAGCTGAGGGACCATGTCTCAATGACAAGGCTTCCATGTTGATCCTCAATTATTGGTGTATGTGTTTCTGTCACCAACCATTCATTCTTTCTACGGGAAGTGGATGCTTTGCCCGTTCAGAATTTTAATCACTTCAATTTGGTCAGCCAATTGGCTGTTGCAACAAAATTTCCAGGCTTAACTTGACAGATCAAGGAATTACAACACTTTCTATTCTTTCTCAAACCTTTAAGGGACCTGAACTCACTCCTTTGCTTTCACTTCTTTACAAATTTAGGCCCTTTGCCCGTTCAGATTCTGCGCAGAAAAGAGTCTGTTACCTTCTCGCCCTGTGCCTTCTTATATTATTTTATTATTCTATGACAAAAACATCTTTGAACCAGGTGAAATGTTAAAATCGTCAAATTATGAGTTGCCTTATTACTGCATTCCTGTCTCGAGACAAAACCTCTTACCAGTGCTTTTTGACACATTCAAGCTTGCCTTTGTACAGAGCAATTCAAATTCCATCAAACTATGGCTCAGGCAGCACCTAGCAGCCCACCACAGAGGACGCCCAGACCAACACCGACCGCGACACCTGAGAAAAGAAAAAGAGAAAGAAAAGGAAGAGTCGGTGGTAAAGAAAGGAAAAAAGAAGGGGCCTTCGGCCAGTGTAAAGGACAGCTAAAAAACGGTTGCATTAAAGCATAGAAAAGACTTGCTTTTTATTTTTTACAATTTCAAATAGAATCACAAGGTAATTTTCTAAAGATCAACGAAGGCTTTCAAGCAGTTCTCTGGCTAGAGGTGAATGCTCACTACCTGCATAGTTTTTTTTTCTTTCTCTATTTAAAAGGGTCAGCATGACCAAGAACAAACAAGCATCTATCGCAAGTATCAAACGGCCAAATTGCAAAGCAGTTGTCAAAATAAGGCGCAGAATTGCAAAATTGACATGCAGCCTGGCCCACTCGCCACCCACCGTGTGTCCCTCCGACCAGGAGTCCAACAAAAAGGCCAAGGGCTGCTCCAAAAGGCGCCACACTCCCAGCACCAATCAGTCTGCGCCTTGACGCCTGCATTAAGCCAAAATTTTTATGTGTTTCAAATCTGGCAGGAAGCTTGGAAAACGGAAATACTTTTGCCATCCTCAACAGACTTTATTGCTAGAAAATGACTTAAGTTTAACAGCATTGTGGACGTATTTTAGAAACACAGGTGTCCATCAGCAATAAATGCATGGAGATATTGAAAGAAATAAGCAGCCTGATGTGGATCCAGCAACATCTTTTGCTTTTCCATCCTACTCGGATTCTTATCTATTCCTTTTTACCTGCTTTCCTTTCTGCTTCCTCTTGCTGCCCCCAATTGTGATTCCAATGCAGGCACCGAGACCTGCAAGAAGAGCAGCGCCAGCGGATCCCAAGAATGATGAGCCCAACACCGCGCCAATTGCTGAGCCCCAAATCGCACCAACAACTGCTGCCTGCCGCTCTAATTGCTGCTGCTCTGGATCCTGTTGCTCTGTGATTGTTTTTCCGCCTTCAACAGTTGTGTGCTGGCCGGACTGCTGCTCCTCAGCCGCTTGCTGCTCCTCTTGCTGGAGTTGGTGCTGCAGACCTTGCTGCTGCTGCTCCAGGCCTGCTTGATTCTCCTCATCCCTCTCTCTTTCCAGAGCCCCCTCCCTTGCGGCTGCTTCCTTTATCTGCACCGCCTCTTCTTCTTGCTTTTCACGCTGCTCCTGCTGCTCAACTGCTTGCGTCTCCTCTTGCTGGAGTTGGGGCTGTAGATCTTGCTGCTGCTGCTCCAGACCTGCTTGGTCCTCCTCATCCCTCTTTCTTTCCAGAGCCCCCTCCCTTGCGGCTGCTGCCTTCTTATGAACCGCCTCTTCTTCTTGCTTTTCACGCTGCTCCTGCTGCTCAGCTGCTTGCTGCTCCTCTTGCTTGAGTTGGTGCTGCAGATCTTGCTGCTGCTGCTCCAGGCCTGCTTGGTTCTCCTCATCCCTCTTTCTTTCCAGAGCGCCCTCCCTTGCGGCTGCTCCCTTCATCTGCACCGCCTCTTCTTCTTGCTTTTCACGCTGCTCCTGCTGCTCAGCTGCTTGCTGCTCCTCTTGCTTGAGTTGGTGCTGCAGATCTTGCTGCTGCTGCTCCAGGCCTGCTTGGTTCTCCTCATCCCTCTTTCTTTCCAGAGCGCCCTCCCTTGCGGCTGCTTCCTTCATCTGCACCGCCTCTTCTTCTTGATTTTCACCCCGCTCCTGCTGCTCAGCTGCTTGCGTCTCCTCTTGCTGGAGTTGGTGCTGCAGATCTTGCTGCTGCTGCTCCAGGCCTGCTTGGTTCTCCTCATCCCTCTTTCTTTCCAGAGCGCCCTCCCTTGCGGCTGCTTCCTTTATCTGCACCGCCTCTTCTTCTTGCTTTTCACGCTGCTCCTGCTGCTCAGCTGCTTGCTGCTCCTCTTGCTTAAGTTGGTGCTGCAGATCTTGCTGCTGCTGCTCCAGGCCTGCTTGGTTCTCCTCATCCCTCTTTCTTTCCAGAGCCCCCTCCCTTGCGGCTGCTTCCTTCATCTGCACCGCCTCTTCTTCTTGAATTTCACCCCGCTCCTGCTGCTCAGCTGCTTGCGTCTCCTCGTGCTGGAGGAGATGCTGCAGATCTTGCTGCTGCTGCTCCAGGCCTGCTTGGTTCTCCTCATCCCTCTTTCTATCCAGAGCGCCCTCCCTTGCGGCTGCTCCCTTCATCTGCACCGCCTCTTCTTCTTGCTTTTCACCCCGCTCCTGCTGCTCAGCTGCTTGCGTCTCCTCTTGTTTAAGTTGGTGCTGCAGATCTTGCTGCTGCTGCTCCAGGCCTGCTTGGTTCTCCTCATCCCTCTTTCTTTCCAGAGCGCCCTCCCTTGCGGCTGCTTCCTTTATCTGCACCGCCTCTTCTTCTTGCTTTTCACGCTGCTCCTGCTGCTCAGCTGCTTGCTGCTCCTCTTGCTGGAGTTGGTGCTGCAGATCTTGCTGCTGCTGCTCCAGGCCTGCTTGGTTCTCCTCAT
>Ga0307968_1000747_pt1 | contig 24639 bp, 27 predicted proteins | sample OrgLakmetagen650_FD_201834 | JGI IMG/M metagenome (GOLD analysis project Ga0307968, IMG submission 201834) | Saline water microbial communities from Organic Lake, Antarctica - #650 | ecosystem: Environmental > Aquatic > Non-marine Saline and Alkaline > Saline | place: Antarctica: Organic Lake...
CATATAAGCAGGCATGCTGCTGATGCCTTGTGCATCATCTTCAAAGGCACACGTGTCTGCAGGAAGGAGGCAGAGAAGAGCAGTAGTTATGTGCATGTAAATGCGTGGCTGCCTCGGGCTATGCTATCAGGGCACGTAGGTTTGTGGAGGACCAAGCGTGCTCATGTGCATGTTTTTGCCAGATAAGGTGATGGCTGTTCATTCCAGCAGCGTGTTGATAGTGATGGGGGAAAGGCAGGTGCTTGCATCGGTGAAGCATGTTTGCACTGTGTGAATCTTCCTTTTGTTTGTGCACGCATGAAGGTAGGTGTGAGTGCATGCATCAGAATGCACAAACGCTCGATGCGCGGTGTGTGAAAATTGTGCTCGCACGCACCGGTGTTAAATCCTTGCTTATGAATGCGGAAATTTATATTATAATTAATGATTATTGCCCCTACTAGGCACATTTTCAATCCAATTAGATTCTGTTGTCACCTCGTTATGCACGAAAATTCGAGCATTAATATTTGACATAATGAATTCATTGTGGATAGCCGAAAGCTTAAGCTTCGGAGCTTGTCTCCCGTCCCTTAATTTCATCTAATCCTTAATCTGGACAAGAGTAAAACTGAGAACTGCAAATTTATTCGTGCACAATCTACGCAATTGCAATCAAATCAAAAGCGAAGCAAATTCTCGGAAAGTGTCAAATGCGCATAAAGCAATAACTAATGCTTATTGATGTAAATCCACAAATGTGGCAAAATTGAGTGACAGCCGTTTGCCTTCGTACCCCATTCAAATGTTATTATATCTGCAAGGTGGTGACAAACGCACTATACTGATGCAGGCTTTGTACCTCTGACATTCGAATGAATCCATGTTGAGTAGATAGGTGAATTGTGAAGTCTGATTGGACGGTAGAGGTTTCTGATGTGCAGGGTAGTCCTCTTTTCTCATAAATTCCTAAGGCACAGATCCTGTCTGCATATGCCCCCCCAAAAATAACTTAACTTCAAAGTTACATAGCCTGCTAGCAACCAAATTGGTCTCAGCCTGTTACGAAAATTCTTTATCGTTCACAGAAAAACCCTCCGTCAGTTGAAAGGCAACACCATTCATGCTCAATCACTTTGCAGAGCAAAAAGCCGAGCAACCGTATATTTCATGCGTGTGCGCGCATGTGTATGTGTGTGTGTAGGGGGTTGTGAGTTCTTTCGTCTGCCAACTACCTACTTAGGCACAAGTTACTGTACCGTACCTTCTCGTACTCATACGGCACCCAAAATTATATATATTTCAAATATTTAGTGGATTCCGCACCTTCCCGCCCCCCCAAATTATATATGTTTTGCCTTCCTGCTGCTGCTGCTGCTGCTGCTGCTGCTGCTGCTGCTGCTGCTCGTGCGTGCTGATGGAAACTACACGTAGTACTGTAAACTGCATTGTCTTGCAGTAGCGTTCGTTCCACGACTCACCTAGCATAACAAAGAGTTCATCTTGACTTTGTATGCGCGCAGCTTGCTTTGGACACCTACCTTCGAACAAGGGAGCTTGATGTTTGCCTGAATTTGCGCCTCTTTGTTAGCGCATGTAAGTCGCACACACACACTCACACACACTCACTCTCACACACACACACACACACACACACACACACACACACACACACACACACACACACACACACACGCGTGTGCGCGCACAAACGTAGACACACACACATACACACAGATGAATGATTTGTACAAACAACGCATCAGAACAGCAGCAGCGAGCCTTGAGGAGTGCTATCCAGCAAGGGTGTGTTTGCATCTGTTCTGGTGTGCCTGGGTTGAGTGTGCGTACGTCCATACGGGGGGGAATGCGTGTGTGTGTGTGTGTGTGTGTGTCTGTATCAATTTGTGTGAGTGTACATTCAAATAGAAGTCAGTGTCACACGAAAGCTCCAGAGGGGGATATGTCCAAAAACGATTCTTCTTTGCACTCAGAAGCCAGCCAATTCACTCCATTTCTTTTGCATTGATGTTTGTTTTAATGTTCCCAGGACACCAGGACATCATTGTAATTTGGTGAGGTTGGTGGCCTGCTTTATAATTATTTTGTGGTACAAAGTAGGTTTCACGGCAAATTAGACATGGGCACCCCAATGAATCTCACTCTACGATTTGAGAGCAAGTTTGACTGTAGCAAGTTGGGGTGCCCATACTCCAGGAACATTTGAAAACATGCCCATTTGGGGTTCAGATCACCCATTCAAACACGTTCACGCCTTGGAACAGGGTTGGCCAGAACCGGCGCACAAATATAGGGTTGGCCAAAATTGTACGTACAAAAATATCTGGATTTGTACGTACAAAAATAATCTGGATTTGCCGTAGAATCGTATCCGTAACTGGAAATTTCCGACCGTGTCCGTATCCGTATGACCGTACATGGGTTATGGCTGACCGTACATATACGCCGTATGTGCAGTCTAAACCGTATAAACGTCGTATATGGGCTGTATATGCAGGTGGTGCAGTTCGAATCCCAGCAACAGCAGTCTATTTTGCTCTTTTTTGCTCTTTTTGGTCAATTTTTCTTTTCTCGCGCCTCTTCTTACTGAGCTCTTCCTTTGCTTCCCTCTTCTATTAATGCATGTGCTTTGCATTAATAATTAGTTTTTTTGATGGTAATGGTAGTTAAACTCCCTGTTGCACTGAAAAAGGCCTGTTTTTGGTCTTTTTGGCTTGAAGCGGGCCTAGCCATTCATTTTTTGGGTATGACAGGTTGGGTCATGCTTACTCAGTTCTTCTAGAGCTGCAAAATGACCTTCCTATGAATTATTTTTAAGTGAAACCATTTCCCCTCATATACGGTATATACTATATACGGAAATGCGGCGTATATATACGGTCATATGCGCTTATATACAGTATATGGAAATCCCATGTACAGTTTGGGCCAACCCTGGTTGTTAGTTAGTAAGTCCTGAGCTGGCACCTCTGTAAGTCGGAGATGGGTGTGGGGTTCCCCAGGATCAGTTCCAACGTAGAACACCACTTTCTCAACAGGCGCATGGCGCTTGCCACTTTCCTAAATACGTGCACAATGACACAGGAGCAGCTTGTGCATGATCTTGAGGAGGCAGTACATCAAGAGATGCAGCACTTACAATCTGGAGTGAGTGTCTTGATAGACAGGATGCATCAGGTTCACCTGGTCTCGTGCACCAAACGCGCTGCCTCACCACGCACAAGACGGAGAGGAGGTAGAGGTATGTCGATTGAGGGACCGCATTTGGATGCTATGGAGTTGTGAGAGCTCTTTCCCCAGTTCTGCCATAAACGGATTTTTAGTGTTTGTTGCACCAGAGATGAGCTTCCCCTCGTGTCTCTCATTCCACACAGCTGACCACGGTGCGCTCCTCAAGCCCTGTCTCAAAACGTGCACGCACAAACATAAATTTGCAAACACACACCTGTATTAAACAAATTCACAGACACACATGCATTCACACACACGTTTTCTCACAGGCACATCATGGCACCCTGTCAAAGTGCGGGATGCTTGTTGCCAGGCAGGGCAGGTGTGTACTGTAGATTGTCTACGTAGTAGCCTAGGTATTAGGTAGCACCTTTTCTTAGGATGTCATGCGTCATACGTCTCAGTCAGTTGTCTGCACGTCTCATGTCTCACGTTGCATGCCCTTTACCAGGAGTGTGCAGACCAGCATCGCACTCAGCAGCAGGCGCAACCGCAGCAGTTTGAGTGTCAGCAGCAAACCGAGCATCAGCATGGTCAGCAGTGTGCAGCCTCCCATTCCCAGTCGTCAAGCAGCCGTCGCCCCACATCAGCCAGAATCAGGACATTGCCTTCACCATTGCCTCCTCATGCACATCCTCTTCTAGCAGCGCCTTGTTTACAAGCTGAGGTCCTGCAGCCACCTTACGTTGCCCAACCTGATCCCCCCCCACCTCCCGCCTCTCCTTACCCAGCCATAGATCGCATGCTACTGCGCAGACACCGCCTAGTCGAGTTGGCACGTGGGCGGCAGCAGGGCGATAACAGCATAGCAGATGCAGTGGAAGTGCAAGCACCCCACCACCTTCTGCAAGGCTTTGTACCTGAAGCCGTGACTCGTGAATCAAGCCACCAGCAGCAGGCACACACATGTCAGAGACATGCAAACAGTGGACCCGTAACATGCACCACGCGGCACCACAACGATGCCATAAGGATGCCATACTTTGGAAAATTCGAAAGAAATCCCTCATGCGCAGGTGCGTGGGTATGACTTTGCAACCCAACACGTGGGAGATGTGTTGACAACAGGAGCTGTACGTTCAAGCTGTGGCAAAGAGGATTAGTACTGTTCTTTCAAAAGCTGAATAAAAATTTCAATCCCACGTCGGCCACTTCACCCACATGTTAACTGCTTCTCACCTGAAGTTCCTTACAGGATCATTCCCTCAAAATACGCTGCTAATAATTCACAATCGAGGGTTTTATGGGAACACCAAAATAACCAAATCTGATCTAGCGTGTTCCTTACATTTTTGTACTCACCAACTCCAAAAAAACAATGAGTAGCCCTGCAAGGCCCTGTTTCAGAAATGCTTGGAACTGTTTTTCGGTGAGGGAACCCATTCTAGCACCTGCTGATGTGGGCCTGCCTTTGCTGCATTTCAAAGGAATTAGCAGTCTTGCTTGTTGCGCACTGTAGGGTGGTGTACAGCGTGCAGTGAACAGGGACAGCCAATTCCCCTCTCATGCACGTACTCTGCTTTCCGTGTAGCCCCTTCACACAGGACTATTATGAATATCATACAGGTCAGTTGAGCCTTGTACAGAGGGGTCAAAAACATTGTTGCTTGGGAGTCCATCTGTGAAACAGTCCAGACCTGGAACATTCTGGTGACCAGCTGACCTGTTATTTAACTGAACTGCTTGTGAGCTGCCTTTTGATCCTTATATGGGTTGCATTGTGGGCATCATCTGGTATTGTTCTTGACGCAGTCAGTGTGTGGCGTTGCTTACCAGGCTGAACCCTGGTCCTTAGTGAAACGCCTCATCTGCATACGTAAGCCCAACCTTTTGAGCATTGTAGACCATACTACTTGAGAGGTCGCTGCTTGGGTACATACATAATGGGCTCATAATACTCAGGAGGTATCCCAAAAGCTTAATTCCAGGGTTGTCAGAATTAAACGCAACTGTATTGCCCTGCAAACAGGACCACACCCCAAGATCTTTGGGGGGATTTCCAACCCACACTTTTTAATCTTGTATGAATGCGCTTTGACCCTAAACCTTTGTGGGAACAAAAGAAATGGTAGAAATTTGGGCCAGATCCCTCGTTTCTACTGTGATGCCACCATTTTAGCGGCAGCAGAAGGGCATTGGCACAAAAGCAGCCCTCATTCCCTTGACCCAAATTCATTAATCTTTTGCAGAATACAACAAGAAGCCCCCGTGTGGTCTGAGAGGGGCTTTATTCCACCTTTTTGGGCGAAGGAAATTTTGCTTTTTATGACTGTGGGGTTCCAAATTCCTCGGTGAGACTAATACTCTGCTCATCTAATTGTGTAAGTGTGCAGGGATATATTGTACACGATTCAAGAGTTTGTTGGTCAGCAGCATGGGTACTTTGTTGCTTCACGCAATAACAATAAGCTTACTTCTACACACCCATGCTAATAGCGCTGTTGGTGGAGGGTCAGCTCACTCCATGCAAAGTGCAGTAAGCTTACTTACCCATGCTGCTTGTCAGCTCACTCCATGCGAGCTTCGTTCGTCACGATAAGCAGAGGCCATCAGGTACCAAAGGGTGCTGTTGCAACCGCACGCTTTGGTATCTGTAGTATAGGCGGCCAATACAGCCGGTGACCTGTCGCGCCGCGTAGGCTCGCACAGCCTACGCTCACGGTCTGGGTCAGCGTTAGCTTCCTGCGTGCGTGTGATGATGAAGCATGATATGTTTTGACATGGACGACAGGCTGCAGCCAATAATCACGTGTACAAAACGTGTGATAAGCCTCCTGTAGTCGCATGCTCAAATAAAAGTCCAAGTACCCTGCAATCAATACGTCTAGACTAGGACATATGTGTGTGCTGCACTAAGCACTACCACAGGTACCAGATGATGCTCGTGGCACATACTTCCCAGCAATTGAGATTTGTAAGGTTGGCTAGGTCTCGTTTTATAACGTTGGCCATTGATATGACAGCGTCAGTCCCATGTGCTGTTGCTGGATTGAGTCAAGGCACAGGTGAGGGTGAAAGGGGGGCTGGAGGAAGATGAGAGGAGGAAAGGGTCCCAGTTGGTCATGGCAGTCCACACCTGTGTACTGCGGCGTTGGTTCCCTGGACCTCTTGGTTGTGCAAATGTCAGGTGCACAGTGAGTGGTGGGGTTTACCAGTTGTGGAGTATGTTGCAGCTTACAAGGCTATGTAAATGATGACCAGGCTTGTTACGTCAAGGGTTCCAGTGCAAGCAGGACAAGTCTCCTTGGCTGGTCCCAACGTAGTTTTTCATGCTCTTCCCAGCCCTCTAGGCTACTTTTTTGACCCTCAAGAGCTGTGTGTGTTTATGTGTGTGTATGTGTGTCATGCGTGTATGTGTGTATCGCAATGACATGCATTTGCAGTACGTACAGCATTGGTGCTCATTTGTACACACACATGCGAGATAGATGTATTGTGCACGTCCAGTTCCATGTTTGCGACTCTCATGAATGTGTGTGTGTGCGCGCGTGTGTGTGTGCGTGTGTGCCTGTGTGTGTGCATGCACGCATGTTACCCTACGCTCTCGATCCTCAAAATTGTGTGGGGAGGGGGAGGGGGGGGGGGCGTTTTGCCTGGTATTGCACCTGTGCTCGACATCGGGCGAGCTTGCAAGCAAAGCTTCCCATTTTGTTTACTTCCGCACCTCCCAATCGCCCTAGGTCATGTCATCGGCCACCAAGAACACACGCAGAGCATTGGTTTTGCCCCCATTCGCCCTGTGTGTGTTGAGGATTTGGCCGCTTTGTAGCATGCACAGCATGGTGCCCAGAACGGCCTGGACAGGCACAATGGACGCGTAGCACGCATTTTACCCCACGTTTTTGACCCGCAAGTGTACGTCTGTGGCAGTTGTTTTGTCTGGATTCACTCTCGAAAAGCCATTTTTACACAGCTTGCACCCCAGGAGGTCAGAAATTCAGGAGTGTGCATGTGTCCTTTGTTTGTATAGTAAAGCATTGTGCAGTGTGCATTGTAAACGGGGCGTAGCATGGCCCCAGGCTCCTCACTTACGTAGAACACCACTTTTTCAAAAGGCACATGTATGTTGGCTATATGCATCGCCTTTGCCGTGAAATATATGATGCTTTGTCTGCTCTTTGCCAGGACAGTATGACGCTCCGGCTCTTGAAGGTAGGTATGTGTTCAAAGATTTGGTCTAGTAATTTAGTTTAGGATAAGATCTCATACAACAAGAAGTTTCTCCTGAGGGTTCAGTGTGCGCGCACTCACGGTGAGCAACACGCTATGGTCGTCCAACCTACGTTCTAAACTGGCAAAGGCTCATGCAGCTACTCCCCGCTTGATATTTAAGTATTGAAGGAAGCATTCTCTTGTATGACAGCAGGCGCACCAGTGTGCAGTAAGTATTGAAGGAAACATTCTCTTGCTTGACAGCAGGTGCATCAGTATGCCCTCCTAAAGGTGCTGTTACCTCCAAAACATCCATCCCTCCCCCGGAGGTGGTGACGGGGCCATTTGCAGAGCTCAGGGCATGGAGGGTGCAACGTGTAAAGGTGCGGAAGAGGGCAAAGGCAACGAGTGCTACATGACAAAATAAGGCATAGTGTGCAGCGGGGGGCAAACGGCGAGCCAGCCGTGGCGTGAACCTAAACTTTCAAGTGAGCCAGAGCAACAAATAAAAAAATCCTAGAAACTTTTTAAGGGAATTGCGAACATAATGGGTTGGAAGACCAAGTGGTTGGTGAGATTTAAGTTGACTGTGGACTTGCAAAAAGTCAGCAGTGTGGTGCCATCTAGTTTTGTACATTCACTATTGGATTACAAAGGCAAACTACCTGGCAGTCCTTAGGGGTTCAAATGAGGTTGGATTGGGGTGGAGTGGAGTGGCTCGATATGTGTGCAATTTAGCGTTATATTTTCCTGCAATGGCTTGTGTGTGTGTGTGTGTGTGTGTGTGTGTGTGTGTGTGTGTGTGTGTGTGTGTGTGTGTGTGTTTGTGTGTGTGTGTGTGTGTGTGTGTGTGTGTGTGTGTGTGTGTGTGTGTGTGTGTGTGTGTGTGTTTGTGTGTGTGTGTGTGTGTGTGTGCGTGTGTGCTTGTGTGTGTGTGCGTGTGTGCTTGTGTATTTGTGTAATTGTTGTGCGTGTGTACCTGTGTGCATGAGGAAATATGTATATCACAAGAGCTCCGTCTATCGTTGTTAAAGAAATGGATACAAACTTACCAGCCACAAACACGCCCTCGACGACAGGCCATTGCGGCTTGTTTAAAATGACGTCTGATTGTATTCCATCAAACCAAAAAGCGACTTCCAGTTTGGTTTTCTTTTCAGGCTGCCATTAATCCAATTGAGGGTCTATTTTTTGGGGGGGTTCTCATTGATGGAACCAAGTAACGCATTTATTAATTCACAAGGTGTGTGTCTCACCAGATTTGTTTGGGTTCAGAAGCTGTCAGGGGTTTGAATCAGGTCTGGATGTGTGTCTGACCTAAGAAGCGTATGTTGTAAAGCAGTCAAATTGGCGCACACTAAGCATTTAAAATGCCTGAAACACGCGAGATATTCTGGGTTGAAGGTTCAAAGCAGGTCATGTTTGTAACAACACTGCGAATTTGTAACCCACTTTCACCTCCCCTTTTTGGGGCTGGATAATGACTATATATGAATCCAAAGACCACTTTTTGGTGTTTCCCCAAAACACCCTGCTCGCCCTCAAAGGGTTGATAAACAAAAAGCTCACCTAAATAAGAGCCGCATTTTCACAACGGGCTCAGTTGGAGAAAAAAATCGGATTGTGCCGACTTTGTAGTGACGTTGCATGCGCATATAGTGATTGCCAAGGGACTGAGGAAAAGGGAAGCAATACGTGCGGCATCTGACTGTCCTTATACCGTACTGTACTTATATCACCGCGCTACGCAAACTTTTCTGACCCCCTCGCGGTGTGTCGGGAGCAATTAAAATAACTAAGTTACAAGGGCCTCGCAAAGCTTGCATTGGGGTTAAATAATTAAAATTTTGTGTGAATGGGGACAGGCCGGGAAAGTCTCCTGAGCCGCCCCTCAAGGCCCCCAAGGTGTACAAACAGCTTGGAGGAAGGACTAAGAGGAAGGGCACCTTCATTCCTTTCACATGTGCACACACGCACACGTACCCGCATGCACACACACATACACACACACCTACGTGCATGCACGCACGTACGCAAGCGCACACACACACACACAAGTACACAACGCACGCACACACGTACGTACACAACCGTATACACACGCACGCACGTACGCAACGCACGCGCACACACACACACATACGCGCACGCACACAAACACGCACGTAAGCGCACGCACGCACACATGCGCACGCACGCACACGTACGTTTGCGCACACACACACACAAATGCACACACACATGTATGGAACATGTACACATATGTATGCACTTATGCACACACACTTACGTACACACATATGCGCGCACACACACACGCACACACATACGCACGCACGCACAAGCACTCAATGCTTGCATGCATGCATGTACACAAACGTTGTGTACACACACACGCACATACGCAACGCACGCTCACACGTACGCGCACGCGCACACACACACACATGCACACGCACACAAACACGCACGTATGCGAACGCACGCACACATGCGCATGCACGCATATGTACAGGCGCGTGCATACGCATGTAGGTGCAGCGCATAGGGCCAGAAGGCCCTCGCATAGGCTTGCATTGTGTTTATTACACATATGTGCCCCCTTTGCATTGATCGCTTTGGGTTTAAATCTCGGATTAGTTAAGGTACAGTACGGTATGCCTTCACATTTCCAGGATGTATGGTGGGCAAATATGCCCACTAAATCCCCTAACATCGCCAAATACCACAGCTGTTCCATTGGTCTGGTCAATGCACCCTGAGGACAAAAAAAGAGATCTTCCCCTCTTGTCAGGTCTGGAAGTATTGATGTCTTGAGAAACAGCACTTAATTTCCGTGAAAGTTTTTGGGGAACAATGGCGGAACTAAGATGCTTTTTTCACAAAGTACAACCCACAAATCGCTGGCCGACGAGCGTGTCTACCACGCCAAAATATAAGCTCGTCAAGTCTTGGCAAGAGGGCATGGCCCACCCTTTATTTTACTACCGTAGATCCTCGATCACTTTAGAAATTGAATATTTATTCCGCCAAAAAATGGGAAATTCTAATAATTGTAAGGGTCCTCTTCAAACTGTATATTGAATTGATTAAAAATCTTGGATGGCCTGCTCCGTCAACCCCTCTGCTATCATAACCGTACATCACGGACTTAACTTGAAATTCAACTGTACTTGACCCAGGCTGCCACGTGCGTTCAAGCTGCGGTGCGTGGGCATTTGTGCAGGTGTGTACACACCGCAGATCAGATGGTTGTAAAATATGACACGAGGATGAGCACCTTAAACTGTCCTTGAGCGTTTACAAGGCTTAAGCGTGCACAAGACCCCGGGTTCTGAAGGTATCTCATGGACTAGAACACCACTTCTTTAACAGGCACATTGCACTACATTTTGACCCATCATTACGCTCTGTATACCCCACTTTCTCACCTCCATTTTGGGGATCAGTAGAACTTGCACAAGTTTTTGAAACGCGATATTACTAGGGTGGGTTAAAACCGTGTAAGTATAGTTATAGGTGTCGTATGGTCGGTATATACGCCGCATGATACAGGGGAGGAGGGGGACTGAATTCGTTTCCGTTTGTTTCAGTATTAAAATTTGTAGATATATATGTATGTATGCTATATTTCTGTGTATACATGCCGTATTTCCGTATAAACATAGTGTAAAGCCGTAATTTGGGTGGTCCTCCCCAGACTCGGGTTTAAATCCCAGCGATAGCAGTCCTTCCGCTCTTTATTGTCAACTTATTCTTTGCGCCTCCGTCAACTAAGCACTCCCTTTGTGAACACCTTCTTTAATGCATGTAATTGCACTAAATACACTTATTTGGTGGTTAGAGTAGCTGGGCTTCGTCTTGCACTGGAAATGGCCATTTTGGGGTCTTTTTGGCTTCGGATAGGCCTAGCCCTTTAAATTTTGATTTTGTGGCACTGCAAAATTGGATACAGGTGTGCATCTCTTCAAGAGCTGTAGAACGAGCCTGACATGATTTGTTTCTGAGGGGTTGTAATTTTGCTGTGTATACGGAAAACGGTTTGAACACGTAAATATAAGGTTGGCCAAACCGTACATACAAAAATATTACGTATTTCAATACACCGTATAATCGAAACCGTATTTAATAATTCCCGACCATTTCCATATTTGTATGACTGTTTGCGATTTTTGGCCGACCATAAATGGACCGTACAACAGAATTGGGTTTAAGTCACAGCAAATGCAGTCCCTTGTGCTCTTTTGGTCAATTTCCCCCTCGTGCCTCTTCTTACTGAGATCTTCCTTTGTTTACCTTTTCTATGAATGCAGTTATTTGCATTATATTTTATATACAGTATTATTGTGAACTTGATTTGCACTGGAAAAGGCCATTTTTGGCTTGACGCAGACCTAGCTCCCCAACCGTTCATTTTTTGGCAGAGGGGGTCGACGGAGGCTTCAAACAGGGGTACTTTAGAAATGTGAATTGAGTATGGGCAACCATATTTGCAAATTTTAGCTTAGGACCCAAAGGTACTCATAACACCTGGGCTTTAAATTTGCAAACATGGGTGCACATGTCTAATTGCCCGCGGCGTGAACCCTACTTTTCACTGTTTAGTTTAGTTTGGATTACAAAGGCATTCAACCTGGATTGGCTGCTCAACCTATGAGAACGAGGTAAACCTCAAAACAAACCAAGTAAAAAAGGGCTGTGACGCAACTGGAAAATGCTAACCTTAAAGACACGAGAAGAAGTAGGTAATAACTACTTTTCACTGCCAATCCGCCAGATTCCGCCAAATATTGCACCAATCTGGATATTTTCTAAATAAATGATGTTTTTTGATCAATAAATATCATTGCAACAAAAATGGAGTTAAACGACCCAGTAGTTGGTCAGATACTCAATTTTGGCCCATTTCCCTTGCAGAAAATCGACATAAGGGGTGCCAAAAAGGTGGAAAACCAACCTCCACCAAATCTGCTTTTTAAAACCCGGGATGATTTGGTATCATAAAGGAAGTCCTCCTGTCTTGTTTTGAGATGGAAAGAGGTCCTGCTTGGGGCGTGGTGGCCTGTTATGTGGAAACTCAGTGCCAAAAGTTGGACTGGAATTCTGTCCAGACCACTGGAGTGGTCCTTTTGCCCCCAAACTTATGAACTATCTAGTTATATCATTCAAACATGATTTGTAACAAAAAAGTCACATTGCAGGACACTTGCTCCGTTGACCCCGATTTTTTGGTATAAAATATTGGGTCATGCTTTGCCAGCTCTTCAAGAGGTGCAGAATGACCCCCTTTCGAGTTCATTCTGAGTGACTCCAAATTATTTTGTATACGGTGCACCGTACCTTTTCGTACTCATTCCGCACCCCAAATTTCAAAAAATAGTTTATTGAATCCAGGACCCGCACCCTCCCCGCACCCCCAAAATGTAAATGTTTGCCCTCCCCGCATCAACCCTGCAGGGCCTTTAGCCCTGTTCAGCACCAATAAGCTTCAAGAACAATGTAAATCAGGAATTCGTCATACGGCGTTCGTTTAATACGCCGTGTATTTGACACGTATTTTACCGTATTGAACAAATCAGGCCATATTATACGAATACAAATTTTACTGTCTTAGGGCGATTCATGGCCTGTTTAGGCAGTTTTCCGCCCTGAAACGGCCTCACAGTGTGCTTCCAATATCATTATACAATGTATCAGTAACATATGAAATATTAAAAAGAATTAGAAGCGTTTTGGGAGGTTTGGGGGCGAATTGGGTTCATTTTGCGTCAAAAATCGGCACTTCGGAAGTGCTTAAAAATATGATCGTATGTGCGTATTTTGTATTTAACACATATATTACCGTATTGAACGTCCCAAATGACCGTATGACGCATCTCTGAAGAGAACACCACAAAACAGCAAAGTAAATATGCTGTTTGCATGTGGAGTAGCTCTCCGTTCTACTACTCTACGCCTTCTGCTTCTTTAATCATTGCTGCTCCGCTCGTGTGTGCTGATGGTGCTGCTTGGGTGCGGGCAGCCCTGGTGCGTGACCTCGTTAGCCGCACCAGCTGCCCCAAGTGCTCATCTGTTAGCTGCTCTGCATGCTCAAGGGTTTCACCTTCGTCCTCTTCAACCCCTACACCTTCCTTCCGCTCGTCTTCCCCCTGCCACACAACTTCCCCCTTATGAGTGCTGATGCCCCTGCTGTGTCCCCACAATGTGAGACTGTAGCAACCTTTCTTTGGCCTGCCAATCGGCCTTTTGTTGGCTGCCTCCTCTGCCAGCTTCTCATCCCGTTCCGCTTTTGCTTGCTGGCTCGGTTGGTTGCCTGCTGCTCCTCCTGCTGCTGAAAGCTGAAGCACTGCTTTCTGCTCGGCTGTCGCCGTGGATTTGGAAAAGTTGCTTGCTTTTCGCTGTGAATTCCCTTTGGGAGCAACTGGTGCTGGAGCTGGGGCTACTCCTGCTGCTGCTGGGACGGTGGGTGGGGTGGGCAGGGCAGGGGGGTGATTGGCGGGGAGCTTCTTACTGTTCATGGTCGCCCCCGTGAAAAACCCACCCGACCAGTCTCATTTAGCTCTCCACCCAATTCAAAGCCCCCTATACCTCATTTGAATGCTAAATACTTGATGTTAGGTATTCTAAATCATTGACATTTGCTGGAAATTTGGCATTCTGGGGGGTTCTGTGGGGCCCGCTGCGTATTTTGTACCCACTTTGGCAGGGAAAAGGTGCATTTCTGAGGTTGCCCAATCGACCTCTGCTTCAGGATATAAGCATAATAAAGGTTGTATAACATTGCTGTAATGTCGAATTTGGGGCAGGGGTACTGGGAACGCCGGCGAGTGGGAGGCACTCACACAAGGGATACAGGGGAAAATGAGAGAAACCTGTTGCTTCTTACCTACTGCGAGTTTCAGCCCGGTTTTTACTTTCAGAGTTGCGGCCAAATTATATGACTTCGGCAAAATTTAAATGGGGCCATTCAGTGGCCTGGTGTGACATCGGGCTTTTTCCAACTGTGCCTTCCCATTCAGTCCATGACCCCCAACTCACTCCAGAGTTGCAGAATTGCAGGCAGGCAAACAAACGATGATTTATGAATTTCAGAGGGTGCGGATTGGTGGACTGTGTGAAGAATGGTGCCTGTGTCTGTTTGCTTCCTAACATTGCTAGCCTCTGCACCTCTCCCCAACCTTAAAGCATCTGCTGAAAGAACAAAAAATTACAGCTATCCAATGCATGTCTCAGGTCACGGAATGGTGGAGTGGGTGCAGAGATATGCTTTTGCAAAGTTAAGTGAGACTATTTGGCTGGCAGGGGGGTGAGTTTTCACGGGGGCGACCTCATTTCTGTCAGCAGAAAAAGAGTTATTACATCTAATCACGCACAACCCCGCAGGGTAAAAATAAATATGTATTAAGAATTACCGCTGTCACGCCGCAGGGCAAAAAACAATATTTATGCGGGGTGTTATCAAAAAGGTACGGTATACGGAAATACGGTGTATATACGGTGTATTACAGTATACTATGGAAATTCAATGTACATTTTGGGCCAACCCTACGTGATATAGAGCATCACTTTTTCAACAGGCACAGGGCGCTGAATTACTTGTTTTTCGCAGGCTGCGTATCCAAGAGGCAGAACGCACTGCAAGTGCTGCAGCTGAATTGTCTTACTTCAAGGCCAAGCGCTGTTTGCGTGCATGGCATGCGCAAACGAGAGTGCGGGCTCACCTTAAATCTTGGCTACATGAGCACCGGCTGCGGAATAGGAAGCTGTTGTTATCCTTCAATGGCAGACAGGTAAGGTAAGGTAAGGTTACATCACTTTATATGCCTCAAAGGGCATCTCAGAAGCGGAAGCTTGGCAAAAGCCTGAAACTACACCTGGCTAACAAGAGAAACAGAAGCTAGAGGATACATGAAACAGATGTATGTAGAAGAGAAAGTGTATAGAGAAAGAGAACGTTTGTTTTAAAGAAGCACGAAGAGAATGCATCAAAGAGAACGAGAAAAAAGCTGTTGATATGGCAGACAGGTAAAAGTTAAAAGTTGCTTGTTCCTTGTCAATACGGTTCAGAAAAGCAGCATAATTGTACTTGTTTATTAGCATTTCACAATTTTCAGCTTTTTAATTTCTTGTCATCTCGTCCAGAGTGGCTTGACCCCATTCAATCGCTTCCTCACATTCTTAATCATTTGGTGGGTGATGTGTCCTTACAGATTCTGCGTGAGGAGGGTAAGTATGGACTGTCAGCTGCTTGGTACAGCCACAAACAGCTTGATAGAGTGCTCCGGCATTGGGCTGCAGCTACTTTGGATCTTAATACTGGGTACACGAGCGAACCAGGAAGCAGCAGCAGCAGCGGATAATTTGCCAGTGCAATTAACTCATGCACTGTAGTTGAAAACGGTGTGTACTTCTACACAGAGGGAGGCAGCAGGGTAGCAAACGAGTTAAAAGCTTTCAAGCATCTTCTTTGCTTGCACTGCTACAGTCATTTCAGCTGGTAGGATGGTAGGATAGCTGAAGGATTCCTTGATGTTTGCATGGCTCGTACGGAGAAACAAGTTTTTACTGGTTTTAGCGGCCAGGATGCTCGTCAAGATTGCGATGAGTTTTCCCTAAGATTATGAAAATGCTTCATGATCTGAATTTGTCACACCCTAAGTTGCACAGTACGCCGTCCCCGACCCCCGGTACGCCGTTCCGTACCATTCGTACCCGTTCCCGTACCGCGTGCCGGTACGGCCTGTGCAGCTGAGGGGGAGCAGAGGCTGTCTCCTGGACTTGACGCTTTTTGTCCTCTGGCCTCTTGGACCTCATTTTAAATATACAAGGGGTTACAAGGGGTTACAAGGGCGTATATTTGTATGTAATATGTACCACGTATATTTGTATGTAATATGTACCATGTATGTATACAAGGGCATACAAGGGGTTACAAGGGGTTACAAGGTTGGTCTCTGTATCTTCTATTATTAATTTAATATAATAATGCAGGGGATGGATTTAAGAGGCACATCATCCAGCTGCCAGCAGAGCGTGGGAAGAAACCCAAGTTTAGGTGCAGTTTCTGTAAGAATGAGTACACTAGGTACATCACACATTTTGCTGGGGTGAAGGGCAAGGGAGGCGCAGAAGCACAGGCCTGCCAGAAAGTGCCGGATGACGTGCGCGCAGCAGCTCAGCAGCACATGGACGTGGCGCCACAGCAGAAACGCCCTGCAGTTGATGATGATGATGATAATGATGATGATGATGTCCAGGAGGTGCAGCCCAGCAAGCAGAGCAGGCTCAGCTGTGGAAGCAGTGCAAGCCGTGCAAGCATGCAAGCGCCCATCACCGACTCGGTGCAGCACAGGATGCCGTGTTTGAGTGCGGCATCCCCTTCTTCAACGTGCTCAGGCACCCTGCCTGGCACGAGATGTAAGATGCAGCCAGAAAGGCAGGGCCCGGATTCCAGCCTCTCAGCTACAACACCGTCAAGACAGCTCTACTGTTGGCAGCACTAGCAAGGCAGCATAGCACCCCCTATATAGGTGATAGGTCAGCAAAATGCTTGGATCTTGAGTTTTACATGTGTAGGTGTGCTAAAAGTGTAATGCAAGGGTCCAAGGCTCATAACCTGTCAGTTCTAGTGCCTTGGGTAATTGTTTTGCTTGCCGTACCAACCTCTCCGTACCCGTACCTGTGCCTGTACCCGTACCCGTACCCGTATCCCTGTACTGTGCGACTTAGGTCACACCATGCAACCGGTATAATGTATAATGTGCTAAGAGAGAGAGAGAGAGAGAGAGAGAGAGAGAGAGAGAGAGAGAGGGAGAGAGAGAGAGAGAGAGAGAGAGACCTGGAATTTGATTCATGTTTCCCCGTTTTCGGGGTGGTCGAAACCCTCAATTCAATCAAGAATCTTTCAAGCATTTGACATTTATATTTGACATTTATATTCCATTCATAGCTGGTTTCCAAAATTTCATCTCTGCCCGAGAGCAGCCGAGTACCCCTGATTTCAGTTGACCATCGTGTTAAGCCACAAAACAACTATTTTCTCGCGTTTCACATGTCTGAAGGTGAGTTCTCACGGAAAGCTATTGAGCTGCTTTGGACAAGCCTCTCTGTCGTTATAATCTCAGGCAAGAATTTGCATGTTGGGTGAATTGGCTGTGCCAGTATGCCTTAGAGCAGAAGCTTTGCAACAGTCTCTCCTTAGAACTATGACCACAGGCCGGGACCACATTGGGCTGACAATCCTCAGGGCAAAGGTTTTTGATGCGCTCATACCTCTCACACTCACACGCAGTGGACAAGCCAGACGAAGGTGCTCCGCTGGCAGCAGAAGAGGGGGGAGAAAGAGCAGAAAATGCTCCTGTGCAAGTAGAGGAAAGGCATGAAGAGACAGCGCCAGCAGATGTGCCAGCAGTTGAGGAAGCACAAGGTGTGTGTGTGTGTGTGAGTATGTGAGTATGTGTGTGTGTGTGTGTGTGTGTGTGTGTGTGTGTGTGTGTGTGTGAGTGTGTGTGTGTGTGTGCGTTTGTGCGCTTGTGTTTTTGATGTGTCCGTGTGTGCGTGTTTTTGTTTGCGCTTGTGCGCGTGTTTTTGATGTGTGTGTGTGTGTGTGTGTGTGTGATCCATTCAAAATAAAATTTATCCTGCCCTGATTGCTGTAGAGGAGTCTCTTGCAGAGCAGCCTGCAACGGAGCCCACCCCTGAACCAGCTCCTGTAGAGGAGCCTCCTGCAGAGGAGCCTGCAATGGAGCCCACCCCTGCGCCTGCTCCTGACCCTGCCCCTGCGGAAGCTGCAGCGACGGAGCCTGATCCTGAGCCTGCTTCTGAGCCCGTCCCTGCTGCAGCTGAGCTCAAACCAGAGGAAGCTGCAGCCACAGAGCCTGCTCCTGAACCTGCTGTGGCTGAGCCTGCGCCTGGATCTGCTGTGGCTGAGCCTGCTCCTGAACCTGCATCAGCCATAGAGCCTGCCCCTGAACCTGCCCCAGCTGAGCCTGCCCCTGAACCTGCCCCAGCTGAGCCTGCTCCTGAACCTGCTATAGCTCAGCCTGTCCCAGCTGCAGCTACCGAGTCCACCCCTGAGCCTCCCACTGGGTCTGGAGCCACAGAGCCAAGCTCTGCCGTGGCTGAGCCTGCATCAGAGCCTGCTCCGGCCACAGAAGAAGCTCCTCCACCAGCAGGAGAGGATGCTGCACCAGCAGTTGAGGGAGAACAAGGTGAGTAAGTGTGTGCTTAGGTGAGACAGCGTGCATGTGCATGTGTACGTGCGCGTGGGTGCGCGTGGCGAGCGCATGTGCACACGCGCATCATGCGTGTGTGCATGGGTGTGTGATGCAGTGCTTGCATACAAGTTCCAGCCTGGGGCTTTATCCTTTACGCTTTGTCTCTACATACGTCAGGAACGCGTTGTGGGCACCAGCAGGATGCCAATTGGCTTGTTTGTGCGTTTGAGCAGGTCAATGGTCTTGCAGCACGCTCATCACAAACCCTCGGGGCCCTCATAATTAGGTCGTTTGTGCTCCCACCCACCAAAGTCTAAGTTCGTTGGGACTTTTTAGGAATACATGTTTGTGAGGGCATGCCAGAAACGCATGCACGTTGTCGGTTTGCTCTCACTTGTGCTGCTTGCAGCATTGTTTGTGAGTTCAATGTTAGGTCGACAGCAAGCAGTCACGTCATTTTGGGCCGTTACAGGCACACGATGACCACATACCGCCTGCTTTATCCCCATTTTTGGACTCAGTGGTCAATGCAAACAAGGCCGGTGGCAAGAGCAAAAGAACACCAGCAGATGAGAGGTTAAATGTCCTGCTCTGCAAATATTCAGGAGCAATGATGTGTGTGTATATGTGTGCGTGTGTGTTCCCCTGTACGATGTAGCCGGTCCACGTTATGTGGGGCGATGGAACGGTACCATCTACACACGCTCCCAGTGAGCAAAGCACCACACGGTTGTCTTACCTTGTTCTCCAACTGGTACACTGCAGCTTCTCCAGCAGCCGCAACAGAGCCCGCTTCAGAGCCAGCCCCTGAGCCTGCTGCGGCATCTGAGCCTACCTCTGCTCCACCTGCTGAGCCTACAGTCACAGAGCCTACCCCTACCGTGGCTGAGCCTGCCCCAGTTGCAGCACCTGGCGCTGCCCCTGAGCCTGCTCCAGCTGCAGAGCCCACCTTAGAGCCTGCCCCAGCTGCAGCACCTGGTGCTACCCATGAGCCTGCTCCAGCTGCAGAGCCCACCTCAGAGCCTGCCCCAGCTGCAGTACCTGGTGCTCCCCCTGCTGCGGCAACAGCTTCTTCCCCAGAGCCTGCCTCTAAGCCTAAGGAGGTTGCAGAACCAGCACCAACACTAGCATCAGTACCAGTACCAGCAAAGCCTGCCCAGGAACCACCAGCAGCGGAGACCTCTCCTCCGGCCAAACAGGCTAGCAAGCCAAAGCTCCCTAGCCAGCCGATCATTGTGGACGCGCCAAAGACCTTCAAGGCCTCGAGCAAGTCACCAACCAAGGCGCAGCCTGCACCAAGGAGGGGTGCGTAGCTGCGTGAATGCATGATTGAGTAGAGGAGCAAATGATCATGAGGCAAGCTTGTTGCTGTGGGTCTACCACAAAGTAACAAGCCACAGCTCTTAACACCTTATCACTAGCAGTTCAACACGTGCACGCCCTGAAGCAACAACACCCAAGGGCCTCTACCTTGAGTGTTGAGTGCTTGAGGTAGAGAGTGAACAAGACCTGTTGTCTCCAGAGGGCACACAGAGTACCTGAGGCACAAACAGTAGCTCCTAGCTGATATTCACCGTTCATGTGGGCTTTAGCCCAAGGTTTTATCCCCACATGATACTGCTGCTGCTGTTGAGTGCATGGCCCGCTGATCTCTGTGCAACCTACCCAAGGCAGTATGCAACAGAGTTTTAAGCCTTGGATAACGCTGGACACTATATCACTGTTCGCCATCACTCAGTGGCAGCTCTATCTTTTTGTGTGACACTGTCTCGTGCGGGCAGTGTTGGGAAAGGTACTCAAGTCCTGAGACTGTGCTGTCCTGCTTCAAGAGCTTTTCAGCTGTCTTTGAAGGCGTAGGACTTGTTTGGCTCCGCCTGCAACGACAAACACAGACAATTCTTTCTCATAGAATCAAAGCAACAAGAAAGCATCCTAAAATTGCCTTAGTTTACGTTATGTTTCAAACTGCTGTACTTTTAAGTAGTATTTGCAGCTGAGTTATGAAAGTTGCACTCTTTTGGAACTCAACAATGGAGTACAACATAAGCATGTACAGGATTCAGGCCAAACCTAAATATGTAGGGTTGGCCCAAACCGTACATACAAATTACGCCGTATAAACGGTACTGTATTTGGCAAGTCCCGACCTTAACTGTATCCGTATGACCGTATGGGTTTTTTGCTGACCGTATATGGACCGCATTTCACTGTATATGGACCATATCTGCCCATGGTACACTCCAGCCTCGGGTTTAATTTCCTGCAGATGCATTCCCTTTTGATCTTTTTGGCCAGACTCTTTTTCCCCGCGCCTTTTCTTACTGAGCTCTTCCTTTGCTCCCCTTTTCTTTAAATGCATGTATTTGCATTATTTAATGTATTACTGGTGGTTATGGTAGTTGCACCTGTCTTTGCACTGAAAAAGGCCATCAATGGGTCTTTTTGGCTTGAAGTTGGCCTAGCTTCCCAACCTTTCATTTGTGGGGTATAAAAGGTTGAGTCATGCGTGCTCAGCTCTTCAAGAGCTGCAGAATGCCCCCTTTTTTATTTCATTCTGAGTGACTCCGTACAGTAGGTATATGGAAATCCTATGTATGGTTTGGGCCAACCCTTTAAACATGTAATGCACATTCCTAGATGCCTACGTAGTCTGTGCTGATCATTCCTGTTTACACCACGGCAACATATTTTAAGCCATCAAATCCTTTGCCATTTTTATTCACGCATTTATCTGGCCGGCTGGAGCAGAGCCTACCAAGTCTCCATCTCCTGTTCGTACCAGAGCGTCTGCTCCTAACTTGATGGGCAGCTACAAGACGCCAAAGGGCAGAATCATCAGTGGGCAAGAGCTATCACAAGTGAGTTTGTGCCGTTCTCTTCCTCTGAATATTGGCAGTAAATGAAACGTACATGTGCTAGATTTAAGCATTGACCCTGCGATGCCTTCCCATATCACAAAAACAGTCCCAGGAGCTCCCAGGGTGTAGGCAGGAGGCTGCAAGCATCTACTTTTTGAAGGCAGGTGTCAATCCAAACTGAAAGTAGCACCAAATAGGTGGTCAGTGTAAGAGTGTGCATGCATCAGAAACTTTGCTTTATGGATCTACTGAACCTGTTTTCTTTATGAATATTCTATTAAAGAAAAACACCCTTTATGATTGTACAGCGGGTCAGGAAGAGTTTTGAGGGGATGGAGCCGGAGGCTCAAACATTTCACATGCCTTTTTTTTTTTTTGCAGCCTCCTGTTGTAGGCAAAAAAGTCAATTGATTAGTATCTGTATGTAGGCTTTGCTTGGAAAGTCCATTTGTAAAACGAGATTTGCTTTTATCCAACTTTCTCACTCCTATGTTGGCAAGTGTCACAATTATCACTATCACATCATTTACACGCTAATGCATACACCCACCCACACAACAGCACTTGTCGTCACATACTTGAACTTACAAACAAACATGCACTCACAGACCCTCGAGAAAATGACAAACGCGTACGTAGACAAGCACATGAGAGCAGGGGCGGGCTCTAGCCCAGCGCAAAACGGGGACAGCCTCACACATTCCAAAGTGCTCAGCCCTGATGACGAGGAGGCCTTGGTCTCAAGGTAATGAGTGGGTCGCAATCCCTGACTGGGATGCAAATAAAATGAGGGTGTAAAGGGATATGATTTAAGCATGAGTCGAGATTTGCTTGCAATGCAGATCTTCTTTGCCAAATTGGAGCCGACCCCCTTCTCTCTGGCGATAGTAACAAACATTAATCTTATACCTGCACACCTTTAAGCATGTGCTAGCTAGGAAACATTGTGGATGTTGCGACAAGATGATATGCAAAGCTTCATCCAAAGCCAAGCACTCAGCACACTCCCTACTCCTCTCCCAAATACAGACTATTCACGACCAAGGGTGGTGACCAAGAGGAAGATGTTTCCAAGCTTGAGCGCGTCCAATTGAAGTTTGATGAGTCGGGCAAGGAGGTGTGGGTCCCAGCCAAAAAGGTACGTCTAATTCTTGATGATTGTAAGAAAGCGTTGTGCATTATGGCGTGCAGCTGCACTGTTTATGATTGCAAGTACCAATATTCCCTTGTCGTTACTGCTGTGTGTGATTGAGTGGAGGATGAAAGGCTGTGTGCCCTATTCTTACTGCCCTCTCTTCTTAAAAGTGTTTTATCGGCATACAATTGAATTTACTGATGCAAAGGAGGATGGATGTCCCCCAATGCCCCGATGCACTTTTTTGGTTTACATACGTAGGGCTAGCCAAAACATAAATGGGATATATGCTAACACAGTTATACCGCATAATTACTATTTGTATATTGTATGATAATACACAAAACCGAGGACACTGCATACCACACTTGCGTGTAATCCCCACCCACTCCTAAAAATTACACAACAAAGAAATCGCAACCGCCCCCCTGTGCCCCAATCTAATGGTCTCAAGATCCAAGGGGAATAATATTATGCAAACAAATATTGTTGTTCACAAACTTGCAGCTCCAATCCCTGGAAACGCTCAGATTTTTACACAGAACCATAAGCGTTTGAGTGTTTGGGTCCAACTGCCTCCTCTGGAATTATTATACATAAAAGCCGCCCACTCCCAAAACGGTAAATAGGAGTGGTGATGCCCTTCTTGTAAGGTAAGCATTCTGGCATTATACAAAGCGCAAAATTATAATGGGTGCAGCACAGATTCTGGCTAGATTAGGGCCTAGTGCCTAGTAGTTAGTGCAGAAGAGCGCGCTTGTCAAACTCATGTTCTAGGCTATATCCTTGATGAATAGAGGCAAATATACAGACAAACGCAAACTATAAGATTAAGATAACTTCTTTTTATGTACTATAAGATTAAGATAACTTCTTTTTATGTGTGGTGGGCCAGGAAGATAGTTGAGGGCAGGGACCAACCTGTGCCTCAAGAGGCCCCAAAATTTAACGTGCCTGTTATTTAACTTATTTCTTTCTGTTGCCGTCAAAAATATATAAGGGTTTAATCTTCTTGATTCCTTATGGAACAGGAATACGTGTGCATTTGGCTTTTTGACTGCTTACTCAAAGAATTGAAAAGTTGAATGGAAGAATGAACAAGCAGGTTGTCCAGAAAAATGCTGGTGTTCTGCTTATACATATTCGCAAATAAAAAACTGTACAGGTAAGACAAAGCCTGTTTTTCAATTGATAATGGTTACAGTTGTTTAAGGCTCACAATTGTCCTGGATTCATGCCTGACTTCATGCAGGTGGATCCCACCGAGCAGCAAGAATACATGCGCCAGTTGTACGACAGGTGCCTTGAAAGCAGGAAAAAGACAGAGGTGCAATTGGCTGAAAAATACCTACAACCTCTTGGGAAAGTAAGAAAAGCTTAATTTCCTTTTTGTACAATGACAGACAAAAACTGTTTTACACATTTGTGGCAGCTGTGTATAGAGTGGACGGCATGTTGCAGGAATGTCGCCAGAGTTGTGCAAGCTGTGTGCTGGCTGACTTTCTTGTTAAGGGCGTGCTTAGCTTTGCGATTGTAATGTAATGTAGCCTTTTTATAAGCTTTTTCTTTAATGCACGCTGATGTGAGGAACAAACTTGCTACCTGCATCTTAAGCTGCATCTTTTCCGCATTTAACTCAGCAGAAGGTAGTGGTGTGCAGGTGAGAGGGGCAGGTGAGGCGAATCTTGCCTTGTGTGTATCTGCCAAGCAATACAGGGCGATGGAACCTACATCTGAGTACGAACTGATGATGGACAAGGAAGAAAACGCAGATGGTGTCATCGCATTCGGCATGAATAGGGAAGGATACCAAGTTAGAAAGACAGCTAATAGCTGACATTATGAATTTATGGGTCCTTTTCCTTAGTTTTAATGGCGAAATGTATCCAGAATGAATCCGGCGAAATGTATCCAAAATGAATCCGGCGAAATGTATCCAGAATGAATTTGGATTCCAGCCCTGGGTTTGACCCTTTTGCTACTCCTTTCATCAAAAAAGCTGAGAGACACTACAGAGATGGTCTTGACAAGCTTCGGAAGGAAAATG
>Ga0307968_1000749_pt1 | contig 24629 bp, 35 predicted proteins | sample OrgLakmetagen650_FD_201834 | JGI IMG/M metagenome (GOLD analysis project Ga0307968, IMG submission 201834) | Saline water microbial communities from Organic Lake, Antarctica - #650 | ecosystem: Environmental > Aquatic > Non-marine Saline and Alkaline > Saline | place: Antarctica: Organic Lake...
AGAGAGAGAGAGAGAGAGAGAGAGAGAGAGAGAGAGAGAGAGAGAGACAGAGAGAGAGAAAGAGAGAGAGAGAGAGAGAGAGAGAGAGAGAGAGAGAGAGACGTGCGTAACTTATGCTGGAAAATCCTCGTTATATTTAAGAGATGCTATAACACCTCCGGATCCAGTTTTACCCAACAGAACAACAAGAGTAGCCCACAAGTGTGAACAGAGGAGTGTTCATCTGGATTTGCTGCCACAAGTGGAGCTTACATGAGCTTACATAAACTAATCAGCTCATTATCTTTACTTGCCAGAGTAGAGGGCTTGGCTCCCTCACTGGAAACGAGCACACACTTCTGCTGTTTCATAAAGTTTGTGACATGTCTTGAGGCAACACCCACCTGTCAAGAAAATGGGCTTAATAGGGTGACTGGCCAAAACCAAATCTCCTGCCAAGCTGGAGAGGATCTGTATATGGCGCAACCACTCAACAAAAGGACCAGGATGGGGACTTGCCTTACACCAAATCAGGTGTTCCTCCGGGCTAGCTAGTACCCATGGCTTAGCTTCAAGTCATCGGAACCAAACACACATATGCCTGCCAAGTGAAGAAGGAATGTAATACACCAGCGAAAAAACACTGACCTGCCAATAATGAGGACTTGTCTAATGTCTCTGCAAGGTAAGGTGCGTACAGGGTGGCGTTGATCCATAGCAACCTGTGTTTGGCACGCCATGATGCACACAGAGAGGTGGTACATGAGACGTGGTGCTGCAGTTTTATGAGGCAATGTCAGCAATCAAAGTGACATAGACATACACAAAAGGCAGACACGAGGATGTATTTGAGTTCACCTCCTTCACCCATTCAGCTACCTGCCAAGCACGCATCAAAGACACCACCCAAAAGACAGCCCATGGAAAAAAGAGCAAGTATCAGGACTTACACGACTTGTAAGGAACACCAGGAGTTCACAGTGGTAAAGAGGGACGCAAAGAACAGTTGAACGCACAGACAGACGTGCACTTGTGTGCAGCCAAGATCACACACATACATCATACATACATACACCATGTACCCAAGAGCACACTTGCACCCAATAGTGCAAACACAAACATCCACGCATAAAAAAACACACATACACACTTTTATACATGTACAACATCCAGGAGACACCCACACCTTAACTGTGCCTCCATTTTCTTATTCCACAGGAACGGAGCGTTCACGTGGTCTATGCTGGCCAATAAGTGGATGGTAGGGCAACAGGCAAGTTCTGCTAACATGGCTTGCTCGCTCTCAGCTCGAAGGCCTGTGTTGGTTAGTTGAGTGAGTGCTCGTGTGTGTGTGTGTGTGTGCGTGTGTGCGTGTGCGTGTCAATGTGTATGTGAGTATAGCACGCAGCAGGTGTCAGTGATGGTATATATGCACACTCGCTTGCTCTGTGCTTGTGGATGATTGGACATGTGTAAGCGCGCGTATGGGTCGTCCCCCTTCCCAACCAGACATTGCCAACAAGCTTCAACAGCCACACCTCCCAATGACTTCACCATTTTGGAAACTGGAAATTGAGTTGGATAGCTTAATTTTTGCAGTTCTGGTGTAAAGTGAGGACAAAAATTAGGGACAACATGCGCCAGCCAAAATTACTGCATGACATGCTTCAAAAAAGGTGTCTCAAAACCCAACCAGACCACTGATTGGATAAATTTTTACTTGCAATTCTGGGAGCAAATACCAGGGCTGGAATTTGCAGCAGGTGTGGAGCGACATAATTTTTTGGTCTTTTCCCCCTGCGTCCCCCTTATGTGAGAGTGCCTCCCACTCGCAGGCATTCCCAGCGACCCTGCTCCATATCCGACATCGCAGCATTGTTGTACGGCATTTATATCAACTGTTTAGGAATTCGAGGACATGGGTTAAAGTGTGAAACTGGTTTATACGGCAGGATAACGGACAGGAGTGCACGTGTTTGCAATTTGTGTGAAAGCGGGGATATCCCAGATGAGAAACACACTATTTCTTCTCGTATGGGCACCAGTTAAACCATTTATTTGATAATATTTCTGACGGTGATATCAAAGGCTTTGTTTTTCTTTCATAAGTGCAGCTGTCGATCTTCGTAACAGCTGAATGGAATAGAAAAGAAGAAGTCTGCTGCATTCAGATGAGGTAGATGGGGCTTTAATTTGGACGAAAAGCTTATTGACCTTGTTTGGGGGGACTTTGGGGGGACTTAGGCATGGGGACGACGACCTATTGTAGAAAGTACTCAACATACACAAGTCTATGCTGGAAAGCATAAAAGGAAACCCCTCAAACACCTAAAGCTACCAAAATAGAAATTGTGTGAACTCTTCTACTTGATTTTTGTTGTGACCTGGTAGGCGGGCAAGACATGTGAACTGCGGAGCACTATGAGGCTGCTTGGGTGAATGATTCCTTAACAAAACAGGAGAAAAGGAGTTACGAAGTTTGGGTGAAGGAGGTGAGCTAACAGGTCGACTATCAGGCCGATCGCGAGCTTGCTGATTCCTGCACAGTCTTTTAAAGGCGTGGACCTGCAAGCACGCCACATCTTAATATGCATGTGCTCAAACCACAAAGAAACACACACAACCACACACATAAACATACGCACCTGGCCCATCGATATTGTGGATGACCACAAAGCAGTGCCGCGAGGGGTTCTGCGCTGCCTCCTTATACATGAACTCCATCATTTCGTTGCCCGTGCTGCCACATGACCTGCTGGGATAAGGAGTGGTTTGAGCAGGCTCAACTGTCATGGGTTCCCTTGTGCAAAAACTCCACGCACGTCCTTGCCCGCGTTGCAACACGGCCTGCTAGTAGGAGCACGTGCCTTTGTTCAGCAAGATCAAGGAGGCACATTTTCCAGATGAAAGCAGTGCGCCTTTGCACAAAAATATTTGAGCTGGAATATTAGATGGCCAAGAGCAACTGCAAGGGAAGGAGCAATGAGAGCTGGGAGAAGGGCAGTACAGTGCACAGTGCTTTCCATCGTTTGCCTTGTGCCTCTGGCTGCACCATTATCGAGGCCCAGAGCTTCGTTTTTTCATCTGGCCAAAAAGCAAAACACTGCTCATGGGCTGCATAAGGCAACACTAAGATGACGCTGTCAGCACAACGCACCAAATCCCAGACATGAATAGCACGAGTCGCTGACGATGCTCACCGCTCCCCTGCCACTGCAAGCAACACACACAGACACAGACACAGACACAGACACAGACACAGACACAGACACAGACACAGACACAGACACAGACACAGACACAGACACAGACACAGACACAGACACAGACACAGACACAGATTGACACAGACACAGACACAGACACAGACACAGACACAGACACAGACACAGACACAGACACAGACAGACACAGACACAGACACAGACACAGACACAGACGCAGACGCAGACGCACACAGACATAAATACAAACACAGACTCACACACACGCAGACACTGACACAGGCACTTAAACTCAGACCCACGCAAACACACCTTGCCGGCTTCCCAGACACTGCTCCAGACACTGCTCCTGCCACTTCTGAGAGCACTTTGTGGGCCGTGACGCTGCAATTGTTAATGTGTGGAAAGAAAGCCAAAATGTGAATATAAGGCACAAAAATTGGGCATATGCACTTCATAGGCCGTGAGGCTGCAATTTTTAACGTGTGGAAAGAGAGCTTACATGTGAATATAAGGCACAAACATTTGGCACACAGGCAAGGCACAGGGGATGCAACGAGGAGGGAGAGCAGGAAAATTTTGAACGGTAGGCACAACATAAATGAAGGCTAGGGACAGCTGCTAGGGATGTGAATATAAGGCTAGGGACAGCTGCTAGGGATGTGAATATAAGGCTAGGGACAGCTGCTAGGGATGTGAATATAAGTCGGGTCGGCCAGAGCCATACATACATTTGTATCAGGGCTGTTGCAGTACGGTGTACAGTACGGTGTACGGTAATACGGTACGGTACGGTAAGAACAATATTTACCGTATTTTTGAAAATTGGCACCGTATATTCGGTAAGATACGGTACGGTGTACGGTACGGTCCGTTTTTCCGCAAGCTGGCTGTGCAATCTCCTTGGCTGTGCAATCTGCTGCTGCTGATGAGTCTAAGAGCTTGCAAGCCCTGGGGTTGAGAAGGTGCTTCTTCATCCTGTTATCGTTTTTGCCAGAGAGCACCCTCTGGCAATGCTTGCAGCACCATTTCACCTTGTCCTGCTGACCCTGCTGCTGGCTGGGCACACTTTCTACCTGCTGCTGCTCGTCCTGCCTTTCCTTTCATCTGAGTCCTCCTGCACCTGCTGCACACTGCTGCCACAACCACCTCAGCAACTGCTGGCTCGGGGGGCGGGAAGGGTGCTTCGGGAAGGGTGCTGGATCGGGGGGCGGGAAAGGTGCTGGCTCGGGGGGCAGGCTCGGGGGGCGGGAAGGGTGCTTCCCCCCAGGCCCACTCTCGCGCGCTTTGCAGTGGGGCCGGAGAGATCCATCAATGTCAAGATGTTAAGCTTATAAATGAAATACTTAGTATCACTTGCTTTTGATGGCGCATGCATGTAAACATGCAAGCTGTCTAAGCCTGTACGGTGGGACCGAACTGTACGGTTTGGCACCGTACTTTTCCTCATACCGTATTATACGGTAGAAGCTACGATACGGCGTACACCGTACCGTATATATGGTGTCACTTTGGAAATACGGCGTGTAAGGCAACAGCCCTGATTTGTATACATATGGTGAAATGATGGTGTTTTTAGCAAAAACATTTACGGTCATATACGGTACGTCTACGCGGTTCTGGCTAACCCTAAGCGGCTTAAGATACTGTCGATGATCAAAAACAAATGAGGCAGTCCCAATGTACAGAGATAGCACTGTCTATCAGGACTGTGTGATAGCACTGTCTATCAGGACTGTGTGTGTGTGTGACAGGAGGTGGCAGAGGTATATGCGTGTCAGGTAGTGGACGCAGCTACTACAAGCTACGCAGCAATAAGGATGATAGTGAATGTCAGGTGAGGCCAATAGTGGATGTCAGGTGATGCCAGTGGTAGAGCGTCACGTGAGGCCAACAGGCAACAAACACACGCCCAAGCTGATGAAATGGAGGCATCTTTCCTACTAGTCGTTTTTGAAACATCACAGGGTTTTTAAACTTTGAGAGGTCTGAGAAACTATGTCTGGTGCGGTTGTGACATTATACACTCAACTCTCCTGCAGCATCTGTCAAACACATCCATCATTTTTTACACCGTAGGCTGTGATTTGCTGCAGGACTCTAGTGGGAGTTCTATGTCGATTCAAAGCTGCAACAAAAGTGTGTGTGTGTGTGTGTGTATTCAAGGCACCTGTCCACGCCGCCATCTGCTTCACTGTCACTAAGGCCCTGTGATCGACCAGCATGGAGCATGCTGAGTGTCGAGGCCATGCACAGTTAAAGAGGCAACCTGCTTTCAGTCATGATTAGCTGTGTAGGTGTATGAGTAGGGTTGGCCAGAACTGTATAAGTACATTGTATATGACCGTATGTGTGGTGGTTTCCCTGCTTAGATTACAGTATATACACCGTACATACATATATTTTGGCCAACCCTACGTATGAGGCACCTGTCTACGTACACATATATATACATATACATATACATATATACATATATATACATAAATTTTGGCCAACCCTACGTATGAGGCACCTGTCTACGTAGCCGTTCACTGTCACCACAGCCCCATGGTCCACCAGCACTGAGCGCGCAAAGTCCTGGAGCATGTCTTTCTTTGAGCCAAGGCCGTAGAACAGAAGATTGAAGCCGCTCCTGCAAACGATCCAGGACCCACAAAAAAACCATGTCAAAACTGCAATAGAGTGCAAGATGAAATTGACGTTGAAGACGCAGAGGGACAAGGAGAAAAGGAGGAAGCCGCTCCTGCCCATGTTGTAAGATAAAATTGTATAAAGTATGCTTGAGCGTGACATAGCACTCAAGCAACTCTTCCTTCACACCTTAATACCTACACACATATATGCCTAATGAGCAGCCACTGAGATTTAGGCAGTCTGCAGACCTTTCACTCTCCTGTTTTGCCGCTCTATAAGGGCAGCATACAAACATAGACACACATACAAACGCGCATGCGCAACTACAGACACACGTACACAAACTCACACAAACGCTACACACACCTGAGGTAAAGCAGCCACTGTGGCTGAGCAGCCTGCAGGCCTTTTAGCGGCCGCTGCTGTTCTATCACTCTTTCTTTTGACAGCACACACACATACACACTTACAAACACATGCGCACACACGTACACATCACACAAACGATACACACCTGAGGAACAGCAGCCACTGTGGCTGAGCAGCCTGCAGGCCTTTCAGCAGCCGCTGATGACCTGCCGCCCTCTTTTTAGGCAGCCCACGGTACAGGGCTTTTAATGCTTTGTCATCTAACTTTCCAGCTACCACATCAGCAAAAGACCTGCTTGTGTTGCAACACACAAAGGGGGAGTTTGCGAGGAGCTTGTCAAGGATGGAGCGCGCCTTCACTTCATTAGACAGCACCACGAAAAAGGACCTGCCCACAAGACAGAGGTGCAGGACAGCCCTCACAAATGCCAGCCCTCATCACGTGTGCCAGCAGCATGATCAAGTACGCGCCGAGGCAAGTAAAGGAGCAACACAGTGTCTGACCGTTTTTCTTTCCCATCCTCACGCACGGCAAACAGCAAAGTGCGTTGGGGCAATGCTTTTGGCACCTCACATCAACCGGCGAAGGAGCAGACAGGCTTTTGGCCAGTTTCATTGGAAATCCAAGCCATACTGGTGAGCGTGCTTTTGTTTAAATCTAGCCTGAGCAATTTCTGATTATGCTGCGCATTTTGTAGCACTTGGGGATATTATTGTCCAGGATTAATAGACTAGCTGGCGTGTTGACAATGATCTTAGTCTTTCAGCACTTACTGTACGATTGTTAACCATAGAGGATATAGGTATAGCTAGGGCTGGCTAGAACCGTATGTGCTGTAATAATATAATATAATATGTACTGTATGTGGCCGTGTATAATATAATATGTACTGTATGTGACCGTGTCTAATATAATATGTACTGTATGTGACCGTGTCTAATATAATATGTACTGTATGTGACCGTGTATAATATATGTACTGTATGTGACCGTGTCTAATATAATATGTACTGTATGTGACCGTGTCTCTAGAGGATATTTCTGCTTGAACTCCCATACACACCGCACACCGCAAATACAAAACTAAGTCTGGCTTGGGCCAATCCTAGGTATAAGATGATCGTAAGCCAGGATCTTTGGATAGCCACATAATGAACAACCTCTAGAGAAAAACATGAGCAGCAATCGACAACATATGTCATTGTCTACGGGTGGCATCTAATTACATTGACTCTAGACTCAGCTAGAAACTACCAAGGCTAACTTGTTATCACCTTTTCACAGGACCAGCAGCATCCTTGGAGCACCTTCCGTTTCCTGCACCCCTGCAAGGGAAAGTCGCGTTTGGGTGAGTGCGCAAGCGTGTTGCTTACAATGCCACATTTGTATTGTGAAGTACAAAAGTGTCCATTTGGTAGAGGCCTGTATGTACCAGATGAAACTTCAGCACACGATACAGGAGGAGACAACGCTTCCGTTTCAACTTTCTTTGTATAAAACCTTTCCATTTAAAGCAGTTTCGGGTTATAGATGCAACAGAAGCAAACAGGCTTTGTGACATATAACGTCAAGCCAAATGGCAGGGCATGGGCATGCTACATTGCTACGTGTGCATGCCATCCAGGTGGGTTACAGCTTCCCACCCTTACAAAATAGTACAGGCCATGGAAGCAAAGATGCATTTCCTTTTACACCTCACCTTCCCGCCTGCTCAGCTGCCAGAGCTTCATCTGCCTGCTCTTCATCTGAGCGCTCCTCCTCTTCTTGTTCGCTTCTGCCACTGGTGCTAGGCTGGTCGTCTTCTTCTTGTACTGCTTCCTCTTCTTGCACGTGCGGGTCTGCAGCACGAGGGGGCTGGCCCTTGGTCGGGCCTTTACCTGTGTATGTGTATGTGCATATGTATACGTAAGTGTAGTTTTTTGTGTATGTGTGTATGTGTGTGCACGTATGCGTGTGTGTGTATGCGTGCGTTTGTGCGTGTGTATGTGTGAGTGTGTATGTGTATATACGTATGCGTGTGTGTGTATGTGTGTGTGTGTGTGTTTGTGTGTGCGTGCATGTGCGTTCGTGTGTGCATGTGCGTGTTCGTGTGTGCATGTGTGTGCGTGCATGTGCGTTCGTGCGTGCATGTGCGTGCGTGTGTGTGTGTGTGTGCGTGTGTGTGTGTGTGTGTGTGTCTGTGTGTGTGTGTGTGTTTGTGTGTGTGTGTGTGTGTGTGTGTGTGTGTGTGTGTGTGTGTGTGTGTGCGTGTTCGTGTGTGCATGTGTGTGCGTGCATGTGCGTTCGTGCGTGCATGTGCGTGTGTGTGTATGTACGTAAGTGTGTGTGTGTGTGCGTGTGTATGTGTGGTGTGAGTGTGTGCCTACCCGTTCCTGCTCCTTGTGTGATGGTTCCTCTTCGCCCCCGCTTTATCTGCGAAGATGTGTAGTCTATACAATTCAGTCTCTCCACAACCCATTTGAAGCAAACCAACAACCCATACTCTACCCACCTTTAGAGTGACAGCAGGTTTGCTGGGAGCGGACTTCCTTCTGCCCATTCTAAAATGGACCAGCAAAAGAATATATAAATCATTTCCGTAAATTACCTCTCATACTTTATAGAGCTGTCGACATGAACTTTGAGCTCCGGCAGTGTACCACCGCTGGCACCAGCCAGCCACAATTAGCAAGCACCCTTGTATATCGGCCGAATATTGGCAGGCGCAAGCTAAGGCAACAATCCAGACGGGAAAATTTTTGCCCTAGGATGGAGAGGATCAGGTGTCACTGGAGTCAGCCCTGGTGGAAAGCAAGAAACATATTGGACGAGGATGAGCAGGAGGATGATGAAGAGGAGGAGGAACAGAGGGTGAGTCAACGTGTAAAATGAAGGTCAAACCGGTCGGAAAAACAGCCGCGGCACCATCTCCACGCGTGCATTGCACAGCATAGCAGCGCAAGACTATATAAATGGATGGGATACTGAATAAGGGCATGTGGGCCTAAATGAGGTCTTGAAAGTGGAATGACAGATGGTCAACCCTCTGTCACATACCCATGACATTGGTACAAAATTCACCAAACACTAGCACGAATTAACATCATAGTAGTGCACACATGTGCGCTCACACATATAAACACACCCAGTGCACACCCAGTATGCACACAGAAACGCACACGCACACACACACACACACACACACACACACACACACACACACACAAACACACACACACACACAAACACACACACACAAACACGAACACACATGCACTCATACACACATACACACAGTCACACCTACACGTATACATGCACAAACGCGTGCACGCACATGCCTACGTGCACTCACATACAAACACAGAGAGACGCACACACACTCACACACACAGCACATGCGCACATGTGCACATGTGCACACACATACACACGCACTTGACACAAGTGAACATTCGCCATTTCACAGCAGAAAGGCTTTCATATTTTTTTAAACATGATGAGCATTGTCCACAAAGTCCGATTGTGGAACATAATTTACGCCACACACATTTGTGGCACACATTAAACACACCAATGCTGAACCTTAATAGACGTTAAAGGAGTCATTTGAGAAGGTTGGCCAGCACCATTTATATACGCCGCATATGACCGGATATCTAATAAAAATCCCTGGCAGAGTAACATGTCCCTATGCACCGTACATATATGGTTCTGGCCAATCCTACATTAGACCATCAGCTTATACAAACCTGTCTGCGCCGCTGCCATGCACATGCGATCTCTTCCTTTCTCCTGGTTATTCCTCCCTAGGAGTGCATAACCTCAAAGGATCCCGGCAGCATCTTATCAGTCTCTACTTTCTCATCATTTTTCTCGTCTCCATCTGACCTTTTCAGTCGTCAGTCACGAGAGGCATTCTTTGCCTAGTAACAGAATGGGTCCTTGTCCTGCTGCCCCTATGCATGTGCCTCTTTGCCTGGTCTCAGGCATCCTCTCAAAGGCCGCAGCAAGAGCCCATCCTGGTGGAGGCCATCACCCCATACTCCATCTTTTTAGAGGTCTTTGTGGACCAGATCGTCAAAGACCCAGGGCACCCCGCCTACCAGCCACAGGACGCGTCCCCTCGGCAAATTGCACGAGGCCTATGGGCGGTGCTTGACGACGAGCAGAAGGTGTGTGTGTGTATGTGTGTGTGTGTGTTGTGTGTGTGTGTGTGTGTGCGTGTGTGTGTGTGCATGTGTGTGTGTGTGTGTGTGTGCGTGTGTGTGTGTGTGTGTGCCAATGAGCATATCTGATCTTGTGCGAGCACGGGCCATGCTGAAAGCTAAACCTGCCATTTTATCTTTGCGTGGAGTTGGCCGGAACCTTAGATATGTGGTGTATGATGTATATCGTAAGGTGGTGCTTTTGGCACAGGAGGGGTTCAAATATATGGCGAGTTCATACAGATCGTGCACCTCCAGCAGCGTTTGGCACTGAGGCTGTGCGTGTCAACAAGGGAAAGGTAAGCAAACCGTATTGTGCAAGCACAACCAGGGCCATGCTGGGTTGAATGTGCCGCTTCCCCAAATGCAACTTTTGGTGTGCTTTTATGACAAAGAGAGGAACTCTTCGATGTGGATGTGAGTGTATGGTGTGTGGTGGCTCAAGGGGGTGCCATATGCTAGCAGGGCGTCATATGAGTCATACCCTTGGTGTCATATATGTACACTGTATGTGATATATGTACACTGTATATTGCACATGCATGGTCTTGTCAACCCTGTGCATGTCATCTAGCACTGTATTCGTCCTCATTGGTGTCTTGTCAGCAGATGTGTCTGAAGCCTGCTTTCCTCGCTCGCTTTTTGGGGAGACAGATGCAGTAGGAGTTACATGCCAGATCAATGAACGTGTCCTTCATCCTGTTCTCACATTGAAGCATGCACCCCTTTTCATGCACATCACATAACACCTGTGTTACAGGTATACGCATGTCATAGTATACGCTCGCTAGGTATATTTTCACCTAGTGATAAGCGCTCCTTGACCCGCCCCTCTGCCAAAGAAGCTCTTGATTAAATACTTATACCCTTTGTCCATATCTTACATCCCCCTTTGCTCCCTTTTCCCATGTTCATGTCCAAGCAGTTGTTCAGGTGATCGTATTTACCTTGCTCTCCTCAACACAAATGCATAACCTGCTCAACCGATAACTCGATGCAGTGCATGACCAACCCTTTCTCATCTCCCTGTTTCCTTCACCCTTCGCTCCTCCTGCCCCTCACACAAACGCAGAATCTGTTCAATTAGTGGTTCATTGCAATGCATGACACGTCCTTTCCGTGTTCATCTCCCTTTTTACTTCACCCTTCGCTCCTCCAACCCCCCTCAAAAATGCAGGGTCTGTTCAACCAGGTGTTTCACCCACTCAGCATTACCCTCAACAACGAAGTGGTAGCCACGGGCGCAGAGGTCAATGACCTACTCGAGCGAGTGTACCAATTTGGATGCGCCCTGCCGGGTGAGTGGCTGATGTACGCGCGCGCGTGTGTGTGTGTGTGTGTGTGTGTGTGTGTTTGTGTGTGTGTGTGTGTGTGTGCACGTGTGTTTGTGTGCTTGTGTGTATGCATGTGTGCATGTGTGTGTGTGTGCAACTTAATGTGCTAGTGATTGGGGATTGATTGCCTCCGGTTCACCGCCTGTGTGCAGTTCTTGCATGCAAAGCGCAGGTCATTGCGCAATCTTAGGGTTGGCCCGGACCGCATATGTACACACACATGCACACATACACACACACATCTGTCTTCACACCCTCTGTGTCGTTCTTTCTTGCAGAGGGTGTGAAGGACCCTGTGAACAACGTGCTGCTGGCTGCTATGCAACAGGTGCGCTGATGCGGTTGCTATAACCGCCCGGATACTGTGCAGTATGTGCTCTACTGCAGCTGACCTTGAAACTTTAGCACATGCCAGGCTCTCAGCGTGACATGTTTTACACCAATGGTCCCCTTTGTCACACCAATGACAATGCACATATGCTCACATCCTTAATCATTACTCAAAAGCTGCGCACCTCCGTATGCCACAATGTAAGCAATGTATGCATGATGTGTTCAAGGGAAAACCGTGCTTGCCTCTGACCTTTGTTTCTCTCATCGCAGCAAGGGCCATTGCTGTATGGGCCAAGCTAGCTTATCCACTTGCCCCTGTTGACTTTTCTCTGTGCAGTAAAGGCTACTGCTGCGTGGGCCAGAGCTTGTTCTATTCACTTGCCCCTTTTGCCTGATTGTTTTCTCTGTGCAGCGAGAGCTGATGCTGTATGGGCCAGAGCCAGCTTATGAAGAGGGAGTGACATACAATAACGAGCAGTTATCACGCACCAGGTGCGGCATTCACTTTCATGCTGATCAGAGACACTGACACCCTTGCTTGTGCAGCCCCTTTGTCATCCATAGTTTGGTAAGATGCGCATTAAAACAAGGCACTAGCCATCTGCTTTATTTGCTGGCTAGTGGAATGCTAAATGCACACATTCATCTCACCTGCATACCTACTGTCATGACACACACACACACACACACACACACACACACACACACACACACATACACACACACACGCACGCACATGCGCATCCGCAGTAGTGGGCAGCTGCATGAGGAGGCCCCTGCCGTCAACAGCAGAGGAGGTGTGGCCTGGAGGAAGCTCCTGTCTGCACGGAAATGGGCGGAGGAAGAGGAGGATGAAGAGAGGGAGGAAGATCTGGGAGACTCGGCAGCACTCACGCCTTCGCAGGTGGGGCTTCGGATAGATTTTACTTTGTTTCAAGGTTTACCAAGACTGAGTAAGACATGTCAGACTCAGCAGGTGTGCTTAGCGGGAAACGAGGGCACTGGGAAGCTTGGTAGCACTTTCAGTTCCTGCACACGTGAAGTGTAAAGAGCAAGTGACTAGTCTGGAGTGAATATATTTTGTAGGCGTCGACCTGCACCCTTAAAGCATGGTAGCTCGCTAAAAGGACCATAGGACACGTTTTGGCTGCATCAGCCGTAGTGGGTGCAATGGTTCTGTAGTTGCTAAGTAGTGACCTGTACCACAGCTTGTGTTAGATCTGAGAAGCTTTCCAAGGACATGCTGTGTACATGGCTCGTGTGTGATCTGAGTAAGCTGTCAGAGTACAGCGTGGACATACGGCTCATGACAGCTTTCCAGCAGCTTGAAACTTCTGGCGCTCATAACAATTGCAGCACAGAGTGGGTGTGACGCCGTCTTACAGCCTAAGGCGCACAGACAACAACTACCGCACAGAGTGCTTGTGACGCCGTCTTACAGCGTAAGGCGCTCATAACAATTGCAGCACAGAGTGGGTGTGACGCCGTCTTACCAGCGTAAGACTGGAATGGCAAGCGCACGTGAGCCAGGAGCTTGTACACTACGTAGACGTGTGTATGTATTTGTGTGTGTGTGTGTGTGTGTGTGCATGTGTGTATGTAAAATAGTGTAAGTGCAAGTGCAAGTAAATATGTGTGCGTGCGTGTGTGAAGGACCAACTTGCGCTGTTAGCATGCTCAATAATCGCCTCATATGCACCTTGTGTCTGCTCCTGACATTCATTATTGCAGAGCCCTAAAACTGGCCAACATCACGCTCACGTTCTCAGAGCCAGCTTAAGTACTTAAAACCTAGAGGAGTGTTTCTAGCTACATAATTATATAATAATACAGCCGAACCACAGAGAAATCCGGAGGCGTCGTGCTCACGTTAGCTATCGGCCGTGAGTCATGTCCTCGCACCTCCTCATGAACATGTTTTGCATGCATAACGCTTGCACGCATATCACACCACGTAGAAGAGCGATTCAACCCAAAAATGTATTCTGATTTACGCAGCGTAAAGGGCCGTGGAGTGCACTTCGAGGCATCAGATCTGAGAACGACCCAGACGTTAATCTGGTCACTAGGTTTCGAGCTCCACAGGTTTGTGTGTGTGTGTGCACGTCTCTCTCTGTGTGTGTGTTTGTGCTTGTATCTGTGTTTGAGTGCTACACTGGCACTTCAATTCTCAGGCTCCTTCAAGGAATGTTTGTCCAAACCAGTGATTTACCTTTCCACGCTTGGCAGCTTCAGCAAGACTGAACAAGTCCTGTAATCTATATCACTGCTGATGGTCAAATCCTGCTGCTCATAGCTCATAGTCTGGCATTGCATTCTTCATCTCACTGCTTTCCTTGCGCATTTGCAAATTTTGCAGCCCGAAGAAGATCAGCAAGAATTCTGGCAAGGGTTTGTGCACAAATGCAGGTAATTATGTGCTCTGTTGCTGCAGAGAGTGCGTGTGTGGTGCCCTTGTATATCTGTTTAGATCTGTTTCAGATTGCTAAGGCAAGAATGGTTTTGTAAAGCTTCCTTGATTTATTACTGGCAGTGCTGCTGATCTGCGCACTGGTCAAGAAAATTGTGTTTTTGTGCATCTGCTAATTAGAACACCATGTCCTGTTACTGAAGCAGTCTTTACCTGGTGATATGAGGTGCTCCACTTTTCCGTCAAACAGCTGCATTCACACATACATATAAACAATGCGCACACACCCACATTCATGTACACACATGGTAGGGCTGCATGGGACGTGTTCTTTCCAGCTAAGCAGGTATTGACCCCGGCAGGAGCCATGCGGTCGCGCCTTAAGATGATCCTCTACTCAGACAGGTGTGTGTGTGTGTGTGTGTGTGTGTGTGTGTGTGTGTGTGTGCGTGCGTGCGTGTGTGTTCGTGCGCGTGTGTTTGTGCGTGTGTGTATGTGTGTGACGGAATGCGCTGGTTCACTCTGCCGCGTTGCAAACTTTTTGGCCTGGGCTTCTTCTAGTTGTGCAGTATTTTGTTTTTGCCTAAACTTAGGCTAGCAGTGGCTATGGAGCAGGGCCCTGTTCTGGCTGCAATGGAGAACTGGAAAGTAAACGTGGTGACCTACTGCAAAGTCAGCCCTTTCTGAAGTCCGCTGCTTTTGCTCATCCCTTTTCAATAAGGCATTTCATTGTGCCCAAGAAGCGTGAGCCCCCTCACACCTTGGAAAACCGATGCGGTGCCTTGTCAGTTGGGCTTAGACTTCATCTTACCTGAAGTCACCCAACACCGCGTGCTTGCACACAAGGAGACCTCACAGGGCACAATTGCATGCGTGAACATTGTACAAATTAAAACAACAAACCACCCAGGGCTTGCTCAGCACCGTGTCCAAGGCATGTGGAAACAATGCACTGACAGAGCTACTGGCAGCGAGTACTTCTAGTTGTTTTGAAATTAAAAGCAGAAATGTCTGCTCATTCACTGCTTGGCTACTTCTGCCTCGCCTTCCATGACCACACCTTATATCATCTCCTGATGACCAACATTTCAGCACAGGCCCTTTCCACATAAGTACATGTACACACGGTTGTGGCCAGCCCAGCATATCGCCAGTATGTAACCTTTGGAGGTGATCAAGGTTCAGCAATATCCCGGTTGATCCACATCAGCATGTTAGTCAAATACAACATGCACCTTTTTCACCATCGTCAATGCACCTGTCATACATTCTCCCATCTTGATTGCATCTTCACCATTCTTACTGCTCCTGTCATACATACACCCATCTTCAATGCACCTGTCATAACAAAACACACCCATCGTCAATGCACCTGTCATACATACACCCATCTTCAATGCACCTGTCATACATAGGTGTGGCCAAAATCATACACATTCGTTGTTGGTTTTTTAGCGTCTTGGAACAGTCCGTGTGTACAGCAAATTACGGTGCACATCTGCAGTTGTGGCAAACCACAGCCATACAGTCATCATTGGTGGCTGTCGCAGGTCTCGCTTGCAGGCTGGCAAGGAACTCTCCCAGTATATGAAGATGTACGGTGCACATCTACGGCTGTGGCAAACCACACGCTGTACCATCATCCTCGGTGGCTGTCGCATGTCTTGCTTGCAGGTCTGGCTTAGATTTACCAACGCTCATGAGGATCAAGAACCAAAGCTTGACGGCCATTGCCGAAGGGGGTAGTGGTTGGGAGGGTTTGTCCGAGCTGGAACTGCAGGTGTGTGTGTGCAGGGCTAATTACTTATTACCCCCGCACATCAAAGCAGTAGACGGAAGGGCCTTTCAGAGCTGAAGCTGAAGGGGTGTGTAATTTACCAAGATTTTGCAGTGTTGTCCCTATGTGCTGGATTTGGGATCAATACCAGCAAAGTACGGAGTTATTTTCTTTCGTTTGCTTGCGTTCAATTGTCAGCCACATAGGTGCCTGAAAGCGTTTGCGAGGGTAGTCCTGCGCTCACACAAGCCACAGTAAGGCAGGAGCGGCACTGCATGTGTGTTTAGAGTGTTGACTTCAATTGTTTTACCTACAGGGTGGCACACGACTAGGGTTGGCCAGGTCTGTATGCCTGAATACACACACCGTTTATGGCTCTACATGTGGAACTTTCATTTAGAATACCACATAGGTATACTCCGCCAATACGTACATGTGTTTGGTTCTGGCCTACACATGGCGAGTGTATTTTTAAACTGCCATAATGTTTTGACATTGGAATTGTGGCTGTTGGTAGTTGCCAACAGAGAGAAGCGTGCAGGCAGCAAAGCCACTCCCCTTTAGTATTATGAGGTCTGTTCTCTTGTTTCGAATGTTGTGCCTGGAGGGCAAGAGGTTGCTGCCTGCCTGTCACTCAAACTTGACATCTGGTAGAATGTGAAAGGTTGGTGCGCACAGTAGAATGATGCTGCTAGTACTACTGAACAACTCAGATGTGAGCACGTGTGTGCGTGTGTCAGCATGTCCAACTGCAATCTTGTCTGATGCGCAATTTAATCGGTTGCTGTAGTAACGAGCGTGCCTTTGAAATTACACTATACAGAGTCTGTGTGTCTTCACCAATGTCTCTGCACGCGCTCGTCCAACCTACGCCCCCCCCACACACACGTCTTTTCATACTTATCCATCAGGTGGTGCAAACCCAGAAGCACCTCACTTCTGTCCATCTCCAGGGGTGTGACCCTTTTTTACCATCTGCGTTGTTCTCTTCTCCTTGCATGAGTCGGCTGACGCAAGTCTTCAGAGAATCGTGTGCAGTTGTGCATGTCTATTCCAAGCCAGTTGCGATCTTGCTTAACTGCCTGCGTTATTTCTCTTCTCTTTGCACAGAGCGGCTGGTACAAGTCTTCAGGGGGTCACTTACATGCCTCTTATCCAAGCCAGATGCGATCTTACTTTACTGTCTGCATTGTTTACTCCTCTCTTTGCACAGAGCGGCTGGCAGAAATCTTCAGGAGAGCGTGTGCAGTTGTGCATGCCTTTGGCCCACATGCCAGAGCGGTACATGCTGAGAGACTCTCAGGACTATGACTACGAGTTTTATGATGATGACGATTACTTTGAAGAGGACGACGGCCAGGTAGGAAGAGAGATGCAGTCAGGAAGCAAAGAACATATCTTGGAGAGGATGGAGACGGCAGCCGGGTAGGAGAAATGTAGTCAAAAATAATTGAAGATTTCTTTGATGAGGACAACGGCCAGGTCAACTTAGGTCGCAATGGGGAAGGGAAGTAAATTGTGCTTCGTGTCTCTTACATATCAGAGGTGCCATGGCTTTTTGGGGTTGGTTTTGGGGGGCTGTAAAGGGGGAAGCGTGGCTTAGTTTTTTGCAGGGTGTGATGAATTGTTGGCCTCCTCTGATCTTACATACCTTAATTTAGTGTGTAATTAGGGGGGGCAGTTGTAGTGCGATGCAACTGCAAAGCATGCAAGCTGCCAAGGACCAGCACTGCCTGCGCTTTCAACTCCTAAGCAAATGAAAGCCCTACGACTGCTCTTGCTGTGTGTCTGTTTGGTGTGTCATCCCCCTCCCCTTCTAAATCATAAATTCAAGTACATTTCCGGTCATCAAGGGACCATTCATTGACCTTGATGTATTGTTACTTATCAATTCACAAGCATGCCAAGACTGAAAAGTGCAATGCACCAATTCCCATGCATGTAGGTTAGCCCGATCTTAGAGGCGCCAAGAAGAGGACAGAACGCAGATGCCGAAGCCTTTGCCGATCATGAAGAAACATTGCGGTCGAGCTCATTGCTGTTCTGATCAAACTGAAAAACCCTCTTTAGATTGGAAATTAGTTGTTTCTGTAAAGTTGGTGCCTACGATTGCCAGAGCCCCCCGTTGTTGCCTGGTGCTTGGCCTGAAAGCTTGCTCTTTAATGCAACTCCGACCATGCAGCATGTCGCCCTTGAGCAGAATTTAATCCAAAGCGTTTGTAACTGTGGCCCCCAAAATGTACATAAGAATTTCGAACTGCATGTTTACCTGCGTGTTTACCGCGCTATTACAGTTTAAAATAGCTTGTGTATACTGGTAAAGTTTATGCATAAACGTCAGAATGCAACGTAATATGAAAAGGAAAATGTCGATTGGCCAAAAAATTAAATACAATATGTTAATTCAAAAGACTCAACAGCAGCTTGCAAACCTAAAGAACTTCACAACCGCCCAAACTCCCAAAAGATCCCTAGTGCTTGCCCACTCTGCCCACTCATCAGTTTCCTCTGAGGACTTCTCAAGAAGGCAGGCGTTGCAAGGAGCAGTAGCGGCCTCTGTCATCCTGCCTGGACTATCAGGCTTCGTGCTCCCACCTCCTTCTCGCGCAGTGCAAGGTGGTACAGCAGGCCGTATCCCTGGTGAGTGTGTCTTGTGGCATTGGCTGCGTGCAATCACAGGGCAGGCACACATGCGCATCTTCGCAATGTTTGGGCCACACACATGTATTCAGGGCAATCCAAGGTGCCAGACGAGAATGGCTACTTCCTTTACACACGTCCAGAGGGCAAGGTAAGAATGTAGTGTGTGCACCCTGCACATTGTGCGTGTACGTATGCTTGTGCATCTGCTTTTCTATGCATCATTGCTCTCACACTTACAAACATACTTACGACCATAACACACATATACACGCACATGCACACACATTCATATATACACTCACGTGCACGCATGCACACAATTACAAACATTCATACACAGAGACGCACAGACAGGCACACAGGCACTCACACAGACTCACACTTACAAACACATGCAGACACACACAGGTCTGCAAATATATTCAACACACTGTCACTTCACAGAGACACACAATCTCACCCACATGCATACACGCACGCTTATCCTCATTGATACTTTGATCGCACAACCATACTCATTCAGTCTGGTGGCCACGGTGTGGGCTGGAGTGAAATCCCACGCTACTCGTTCAGGGTTCCAGCTGGGTGGGACGAGAACCCTGTCTCTATTGCTGACTTAGGAGGGACTGAGGTAAGGGAGCTCTCTGGTAGCAAAGCGCAAAGCCACACAATCATAAATGCATGCAACACACAGTTATGAACACGTACAACATACAACGCATCTTATATTGCATTTGTGTCCTCTCTGTTATTTGGTTCAACCTGGGGGGAAAGAAGTGCTGAATTTTTTAAAGGCTTATTGCGCATTGTCTTCCAGATATCAATCGCTCTGGTTGCTCTGGTCGTTGGAGCAAAGTGGCGTCAAATTGAGTGTAGGGCCCCTTAATCCTGTAGTTCTCCATCGTAATCGTGAAGTTGGGGTGATACTATTAGGTCAATCTCATAAAAAGGTGGAAAATATGTACAGCATGTCGTCTCTGCCTACATATAGGCTTGAGATAGCACAGGCACGCTTATGGCACCAGGGTTCTGAGTTTGGCTCCTTCGTTAACTTTTGAGGTTGGCTTCTCAGCGTCAATCAGCTCAGACTGATTGATGCAAACACCCTTATGTCTATATAGAGGCGCCCAAAAGCAATGTGGCGTACACATGGTATACTTAGCAAGCAGACTGCCATACATACAGTCATATATGGTGGTGTGCATACACAATTCTGGCAAACTCTAGTAATGTTCCACGTTCATGTTCTGTACCTCACAGGTAGATCTTCGGTACAGCTCAAAAGAGCAAGGTGGCCTTCAGGTTGTGGTGGCGCCAGTGCTGCGCTTCATCGATGTTGGGTACAACGCCAACGTGACAATTGAAGTGAGTATGTTAGTGTGTGTGTCAGGGAACTTCAGGAGGTTTGAAAAACCTTCGGTTCGCCCGCAACTAAAATTTTCTTTTTTGCGGGTCGCCCGTAGCTGGTTTTCTATAAAGTGAAGAAATGTGCGGGTAAGTAAGGGTAAATTTTCTAGCACAGCCCAGGCTTTCGGGCATATAGGAAGCAGTCACAGCAACGTCATTCGGGCACGCACAAGAAGCACGGATGCGCATGCGTGCATATATGCGCGCATGCACATGCACCACAAGTAGTGTTACACACACATGCCATGCTAAATGCCATGCACACGCACGCACAAATTCAAACACCATCTATCTGTTTCCATGAGCAAGCACGCACGCACACATACACACGTGCAGCCGTGTACGCATGGGCAGACACGCACATCGCACGTACAATACGTTTAAGTCCACGCCTGCACATGCAGCACAACTCACCTTCAAGCATGCAATCATACACATACAATCGCACACACATACATGAGTTTGTGCAGCCGTATGCACAGTGCACTGTGCACCATGCAAGCACTCGCACGTACACATATGCCATCAGCACACGCAATCCATGTTATCATGCGCAAGCATGCACGTGCTCATTGAGTGCCCAGTGATGCCGTAGTACCACACATACGGAAGCCCCAAACATCACACATACGGAAGTCCCACACATACGCAAGGCGCATGCAGCCACGCTCAGGTGCCCAGCAATGAGCACCAAAGAGCAGGGACCTGCCCTTCCTGCTACCTTACTCCCTGTACTCCTTGCTGCTCTTGGAATCCTCCCCTTGGGCACGAGAGGAGGCCTCCGCTGCGTTTCCTCCCCCACCCCGAACACGAGTCCCGGGCCTCTCTCCATCGGTATCACATTTTCCTCCGGGCAGCCCGGAAAAACAATTTTAATTTTATGCGGGCGTCCCGGAGCCAGGTTCCTCCGGAACCTGGCTTTTCTCCGGGTAGCCCGGAATCGGCCCTTCAAATTTTGGCTTTGCCCTCCGGGCAAACCCAAAATTTGCTTAATTTGTACGGCGCCCGTACGGGATGAAGTTCCCTGGTGTGTGTTTGTGTGTGCGCCATCAATGCTGGGGGCCTGGGACGCACAGTACTAACATGACAAGACAGAAGCTTGAATGTTGGGTACGATGCTGACGATAGATGAGAGTTATCAGCAACTGTTGGCAGCCCAGAGAGGTAATTAAGAGTTTTGCATCAAATGCAAGATTAGTAAGTGCCTCTCAAGGCAAGGTAGCTCCAAGAACCCTTTGTAGAAGAGTAAATGCGGGGAGGAAGGCAATCCAGGTAGGAGGTCACACACACACACACACACACACACACACACACACACACACACGCACACGCACACACACACAAAACACACACACACACACACACACACACACACACACACCAGGGTTGTTCAGTTCGTTTTTTGGGAGCAAGGGTTCGATAAAGTTCGTGAAAGTTCTAGAACCCTCGAACTGTTCGAAGGGTTTGATGTGCAATTTTGGGAAACAGGCCCTTGGGCTCCTCCCCCCACCTTCAAATCTTCCCAATCAATTGCGTATGTTTATAAATTTAGGGGGGAAAAAGGGGCCAGAATGAGACCATGTCATCGGTGTAGAGTAGAAAAAGGAGAACCTTAATGTGAAGTGCAAGTGCCGCGTTGTACAAATCCTTAGCAGTTAAAAATGTGAGACATGTTTGGCCTGAAGACCAAGGAAACTTCCTGGCCTGATACATATTACAAATCATATTATATATATATATATATCATTGAACACGTTACTTTTACTGCAAGGAAAGAGTGGGACTAAACTGGGGGGGGCTGCTGTCCCTTGCAATTTTGACAGACACATGCTGAAAAGTTCGAAGAACTCTTAACGGTTCGTCCAACTTTGACCGAACTCCAAATGGCACTTTTTGAGCTTTAAAATGCGTGAAAGTTCGCAAACCCAAACTTTTGGCCGAACCTCAAACTGAATAACCCTGAAGATAACCCTGTTAGATTTAAGCTAGGACAACTTCAGGACATCGCAGACCCTCTGTCGCGTAATATAGCAATGTAACCTTACCTTACCTACTGTGGCGAATTTTTATTGTGCTGCAGCAAATCGGGAGCCCAGAAAAGATCATCAGGGGATTTGCACCGGAGCTGTACAAGGAGCCCTTGGAGGACGATGCAATATTGGAGCAATTCACTGAGGAGCATGGGGGCCTGCTGTACTACTACTGGTACGAGGCTTCATTTCCAGAGGGTGGTGGTGCTCTTTCTGGCTAGATGGCTCTGGTGTGTGTTGCAGACTTTAAATGATAGCCTGCTGTGCTCACTCGGCAGGGGCTGGCCCTTTTACGTCCAAAGGATTGATGCTCTTTATATGAGCAAGGAGCATGTAACTGTAGCATTTGGTGCGGTCTTTGAGCTATGAATACGATGTTGTCTAGTGCTAGTGAGGGGGGGACGTGTTGTGTAAAGCATCAAAGGACGGTTTGCCTTTTGTGCCATCGTGGTTCTCAGCCAACTGCGTGCGTTTTTTTTATGCTTTGCTTGCCTGGAAGGGTGCAGCCTCTAAATATTCAGCGCTGAACCTGGTTCGCAATTGCCCTTGTGAGATTTATGGCTGCCAGATACCTGTCTGTCCGGGGGTGGATGGAATGGCTCTATCTCAATCAGTGTTTGTGGTCACACCCTTCAACATGGTACTGTTATGCTCTTTTTCTTTATAACTCCTTATGTGTTTTACCTCTCCGTTGTCCCTAATTGTTCATCTGGCCTGCCAGCCTTTGTGCTGCTTTACCTATAATTTGCGCCTGTAGTGTCCCAGTGTCGCTTGACAGGTCAAAAATAACTAGTCTTTTTTCACACTTTCTTTCCAGCTTTGCATGTGTGCACTGGCCATTGCTGTGTACTTGATTCATCTCCCCCCTCTCATATCCTAAAATAAACACACACATGCAGGCGCTTAAAGCCCTACAAGCTGGTGGCTGCGTGCGCGGTTAAGAATCGCGTCTTCCTTATTTCCATCATTAGCAACAACCTGAAATGGCGCAAGCACGAAAAGGACCTGAGGGTGATCCAAAAAAGCTTCCGGGTCCCACGTGCCGAAGATGTGTTTAAAGGCAACGAGGCTGCACAACCTGAAGATTTGTAGCGTGGACGTGTACAAGGAATTATGGGCGTAGGCTTAGTGTAGGTACGGTGGATGAGTTAGGTGTAATGCTGATTAGAGTAGGCTGCAGTTTTACCCGATGCCCTGCGTGAGTCATCTCTGTTATAATTGTATGACGATGAAAATACAATTTAATAGCTTGGCAGATGAAATCCCTTATGTCATGCACATTTATATCTGACGTCTGTCTCTCCCTGAAGGCGACTACCTTGTGCACAATGTGGGACTAAACGGCACAGCAAGTATGTATATCTGTATGCTCTCCATTTTGGGAGAGGCGTATCATTCTCTTTCTGCATTTCTTCCAGACACAGCTAATTAGAAATGCAAGTAATGTAGAAGAAGAGCTATTTTAATGTTGGAACTGATATCAGAAGGTATGCTGTTTTGGTCGAACCTGTAAAATTAAATCTCCATTGAAGCTGATTGAAGGCATAAGGAAAGAGGCAGATCAAATCACTGTTGCGCATGTAAGTGTGTGTGTGCGCGTGTGCGTGTGTGTAAGTGAGTGTGTGTGCGAGTGTGTGTTAATGTGTGTATGTGCGCGTGTGCACGTGTGCGTGTGTGTGTGTGTGCGTGTTTGCACACACGTGTGTATGTGTGGGTTCATGCGTGTGTATGCATGTTTATGCTCGTGTGTGTGTTTGTGTATGTGTGAGGGTGTGAGTGTGTGTGTTTGTGCGTGCGCACAAACGTGTGTATGTATGTTGGTTTATGTGTGTATGTGACACGCACACATACTATGTGTTCGTGTGTGTATGTGTATGCGTGTATGTGTGTGTATGCGCATGCAAATGTGCGGGTGCGTGTGCATGTGTGTGCGTGTGTGAGTGAGTGAGTGTGTGTGTGTGTGTGCATGCAAATGTGTGTGTGTGTGTGTGTGTGTGTGTGTGTGTGTGTGTGTGTGTGTTCATACGCACATGTTGTTCATGTGTGTGGGTTTATGTGTGTGTCTGTGTGTCTGTGTGTATGTGCGCTTGTGTGTGTATGTTTGTGTGCATCTGTGTGTGCGCACATGTGTGTATTTGTGTGTGTATATATGTGTGTGTATGCGTGTGTGTGTGTGTGTGTGTGTGTGTGTGTGTGTGTGTGTGTGTGAGAGAGAGAGAGAGAGAGAGAGAGAGAGAGAGAGAGTGTGTGTGTGTGAGAGTGTGTGTGTGTGTGTGTGTGTGTGAAAAACACACAAAA
>Ga0307968_1000750_pt1 | contig 24619 bp, 26 predicted proteins | sample OrgLakmetagen650_FD_201834 | JGI IMG/M metagenome (GOLD analysis project Ga0307968, IMG submission 201834) | Saline water microbial communities from Organic Lake, Antarctica - #650 | ecosystem: Environmental > Aquatic > Non-marine Saline and Alkaline > Saline | place: Antarctica: Organic Lake...
GAGTGAGAGAGAGAGAGAGAGAAAGAGAGAGAGAGAGAGAGAGACACAGTGAGAGAGAGAGAGAGAGAGAGAGAGAGAGAGAGAGAGAGAGAGAGAGACAGAGAGACAGAGAGAGAGAGAGAGAGAGAGAGACAGAGAGACAGAGACATAGACAGAGACAGAGAGAGAGAGGGAGAGAGAGGGAGAGAGAGAGAGAGAGAGAGAGAGAGCACCCTGCAAACATAACACTCCCAACATCAACCGGTAACACAAATGAAACCGCCCACCCTTATCCTTGTGCAAAGCGAATAGCTGACACAAACGACCAGCTCTGCTGTTCTTCAAATTGCCAAGGCTCACCCTCACCATTGAAGGTCACTGTGGAATGCAACGTTGCCCGTGTTGGAAATGACCGAGCTTGGGGTAGGCGTTTGAGCAGGTGATGTGGACCAAAAGGGCATTGCGTGCTGGCCAGAAGTGCTGGAAGGGTGGTACACGACCGAGCCACACTCGGATTCCTGGGTCTCACTGGGATCTCCAGACAGCCTGTCAGAACGCGTCAGGTGTGCAGATACTTCTGTTACAGAGCAAGGCACGCTGATCAGCGCGCTGTGGAATACGGAGGGCACGCTTTTTAAGAGGCACCCTGAACAGCGTACTGTGGAATTCGGAGGGGCACACTTTTTAAGAGGGCGTTTGAGGGAAGAGTAGAGCGGAAAGGTTTGTCTGTAGGTACTGCCTCAAGTACAAGAGCACAATTTCAGGCATGCTTTGGTACAGTGTTTTGAGTGAAGGAATATGGTGCAACTGAGTGCACAATTAGTGTACTGGACAGCTTTTAAGCGCGGGATTAAAACTCTTACCTGGAGTACAGACCAGCACTCTGAGGGGCCTGAACCGTCTGAGGTGGCGGGTACAATGTGATAGCGGGAGGACGAGGGATTCTATTTGCAAGGTTTCTTCCATGGGGCCTACTCTCTGCTTGTACGTCCGAAGTGAGTTCGTGCTGTCCTGTTATTGCTGCTACCTGTCCATACTGACTCCTATTGTGAGGCAACCCACACTTTTGTTGCTCCTCCTCAATGCAGGGCAGAGCTTGCAACGATGAGTTCCTGCATTGTTGCGCCGGTCTAGAATCAAGGGTCAGGGAGACACACTAAGAGATGGAGCAGAATGTGTGTGCGGAAGTGCGGAAGATTGTGCGTGCAAGTACGGCGTGTACGTGCCTGCTGTGTGGCATCTCTCTGCAGCGCTGCAATTACAGCCTGTGCTCAGGGCTCTCTACGTAACCTGCACCAAACAATGGTGATGTCCATTGGATTAGGCTTGCAAGTCGCAGACACTGAAAAGATATTCCATCTTTACCTGTACGTCTATATCCGGTTCAGGGCCATTACCAAGCTTAAACTAGAGCCAAGAGGGCCACAATACGTCAAAATTTCCCTTTGCAGGGAAAAATCACGCGACTCGAGGAGGTCGACAAGGACAACTTCACGAACTTATGAACAATGACTTTGCGTTATAATTTAAGTGGCAATGCTTTTCAGCGCTGGAACCCTTGTGCGTCGGTTGTTCAACTGAATAACTCTGATAAGTTGTGATTAATCATTATCCACCAATTTAATCTGCTAGAGGTGGTAAGTATGTCAAGTTTCACGGGGGGGATTCCTACGCGTTCAGACAGAACCACTGGCTTGATAAATCGGACATGTGGAGAGGTAAGTGTTTACTTCGTTAGGCTGCTTCGAGGACATGCTGCTTCACTGTGAAGGCACGCCTGTTCTGCCCCTTAGAACAGTTGTGCAAACAGGATCACATGCGAGTTGGCTGCTCGGCACTCACCACCTGCAGAATGTTGGACCTGGAAGTTATGAGCTTAGGGACAGCCAGACCAGCATTCCTCCAGCACCGGCCCCGTTTTGTTCCTCACGAAACAAAACTCTGCTGGACAATAATACCACCTCAGCCATAACTCCAGGACCTGGGGCATATCAAATTGGGAAGGTACTAGATTGCAAAGCGAGCAGTACATGTCCTCCTGAAGAGCCATTGCGCTCAAGCATGGAAGTTCCTGCCTTGAGCCCGTTGCCTCTGCATCTCTTTGCTCACTCTTTGCATACCTTAGCATACCATCGCTCTCCTTATTACACCTATTTTTACTGCTAATAGTGTGACAGCACATTTTGCAGTCAGAGTTGTTGAGTAAGTGCAATTTCATAGCAAGGACGTAACACGCTTCACCTACCATTCAGCTTGCAGGCCTGCATTTTGCAAAGGTTGGCTATGCTGAAAGATATCAAGGAGTTGCTGTGTTCAAAATTGGAATAGCAATTTAGCACATGTAAGACTATCGTTAGCAGAGATGGCCTGCCTTTTTGTGGCGTGTTACAGTACAGTACACTTAGTGTTGCATGATTTTTAGCATTGTCCAAAAGGGCCGACAAAAGGGATGTAGGTATTCTGTTTTGTTTGTCAATTTAGGCTCAGTAGCCTAATTCAATTGGTCTGAACCAAGCTATGGCACACCTGACATGTCTGTGCTCACATTTGCTCGCACTCTGCAGTCACTGGATGCGTTGCAGCTGAAACATGCGGCACCCCTAGGCTTTAGCTCCGTGTTCGCCAGCTCTACTGATAGACTACCAGAGGACAGGAGCAGCAGGAGCAACAGGAGCAAGCCAGGGTGAGATGTTGTCTGTCATATGTTGCATGCTTTCCGTGCAGGCTTGGCCAGAGCCACCGCCATATGGTGATGTCCATACAGTGGTTTTGGCAGGGAAGCTTTTTAAATGAATATTCGGCCACTTTCAGAGATTCACACACACACGGTTTTGGCAACCCCTGTGTCAATATGGGGCAAACACTGTCGTAGTTGATGGAAAGAAGTTAAGGTGTTGTTTGTTCTGCCTGTTTTGTCAAGATAATTGAAACAGTTGTTTATTTGGAGCAGGCATGGACGATAAAGGATTATTTGTGCCAACCTGCCACTTCTAGAAGACAACTGGAGCTAATTGTTATTATTCCTGCTAAGTTCAAATTGAGTGTATACTCTAGAATTATTTTGGGGTACGAGCCTGTCAGAAAATTTAGAAAAGGCACATAATGAATCAAAGGATGATCTACTCTATACCAGTGGGTCATTCACTTCGTCCTTCAGGCTGCCTTGGTATGCAAATGCTTGATATCACGACAACCGCTTGGCTCAGTACTTGGCACGGCAAAAAAATTACGCCTGTTCAGGAATGCTCATCTGCTGGAGTTGTCAGGAGTTTAGAATGTTTTGTGAAGCCCTCTTCAAAAGCACCCACTTAGCGACTGCTGCTGCGTGGATGCTGATCCCCATGAGTTGTGACACTTGAGTGCTAACACACACAGACACGAACACACACACATATGCACACACAAACACACAAACACAAACACAGGCCAGGGCATTATGACGAAGGAAACGCGTGGATAAAGCACGGCAGCCACCGCTACCAGCCCCCCCCTTCCTCTCAACGTGTCACCTACACGCGCGCCCCCACCTCCCCCTCCATCCCTGCACGGAACCAGAGCTATGGGGTGAGCGCGTTCTGAGCAATCATTGCCTTTTATATGTTCAGTCGTTGCAATAACTGGATGAGCCTAGTTTCATGCACATCAAGCCACAGAAAGTTTACGAACTGTTGTTGTTACCCTTTTTCATTGCCAAGCGCTGTTACATTGCCAAGTGCTGTTACATTGCCAAGTGCTTTTACAGCGCAAGTAAGGCGCTGTCCTGCACATCAAGCTGTCCACCAGCCATACACATGACACATGACGCATGACTTCCGCCCCTACATAATACTATGTGTGCTTTTGTTTTAATTGCATATCGTACGTGTGCTTTAATACCCACACCAAAGTTATGCAGTTTGTATTAGGGGCCGGCCTAAAGATCTAGACTTGCACAGCAATGGGCATACGACCACATTTCCTTTAAAATTTCCTTCAAAACATTTCCTTCAAAACATTTTTTGTTCTGTATTTGGCTTGAGGCCTAGGTCTGGTGTATGTTGCAAACGCGTATATACACATGTAAGCACACAGGCACATACTCACACACACACGTACAGACACACGCTGCTCATCGGCAGCTTGCTGATGAGTACCCTAATTAATATCCCACCTAACGGCTTAGAATTAGGGCTGATCAGAACCCTAGATACACTGTATATGGTTAAAACCGTAACCGTATGCACCGTATTTCCCCTGCTAAAAATACTGTATATACACACTGTATGTAACGTGTTTTTCTTACTATTTTTACCATGTTTGCAGTATGAAGACACGGGCTTTGGGCAGCTGGTACAGCAGCAACCGGTGGAGCCAGTGACGACAGGCATGGGCAGGTATGAGTGTTTACTTCATTGTGTGTGTTTATGCAAATCGATAAGTCAAACACTCTTTCTGGACAAACCTTGCCAGATATGTCAGGGACGGGTGTCGATATGTGTGTGCGTGTGTTTGGGTGTGCAGTATTACTGCTGTTGTGCAAGTAATGTCTTCAGGAAATAAGAGTCAGTCGCAACACAAAGGCAGGGATTTCATCACCAGTGTATGCATCTTCACGGTGTACACAAATCTCTGATTGTGTCACTGGTAAACACACGTGGGTATGAGCACGCATGCACCAGTTTCAATAGCAAAAATTTTGACTGTTTCACTGCTGAACACTCATGTGTATAAACACATAAACACGCATGCACCATTGCCTCAATTCCAACCGTAGTAGCAAATCTTTGACTGTTTCGCTGGTAAACACACGTGTGTAGGAACATGCATGCACCCTTATCTCCAGATCTGATCGTATGCATGTGCACCCTCAAACCCAAACAATCTGCATGAATTTAAACACACAAACTCACACACACATACACATGCACACACACATTAATGTATACACACCACAGGGATACCATCGGCCCTGGGGCATACAACCTGCCCAGCTCGCTGAACCCATCACAGCCCAAGGCCGTGGAGTGGAGCAAGTCAGGCACAAAAAGGGGCATGCAAGTCAGCAGCAGCACACCTGGACCAGGGACATATGACCTTGCAAAGGTGATAAAGACATGTGCACCCACACCCACATATGCGTTCAGACAAATACACTCTCATAAACACACGCACACTCTCTCTCTCTCCCTCTCTCTCTCTCTCTCTCACTCACTCACTCTCTCTCTCTCTCTTTCTCTCTCTCTCTCTCTCTCTCTTCTCTTCTCTTTCTGACGTGCACAAACACATAATACACACATTCTCTCTCTCACAACACACACACATGCAGGAAACCAAGCCAGGAAATGGTATCCTAGTGACAATTAATGGTGTGGACGTTCAATTTGGAGGTGCTAATGGTACAAGCACATTTGCTAGCAAGGTGCGTGTGTGTTTCTATGCTTGCAAACACCAGCAAGTATGGTGCAGGTGAACTGATTGTCGTGTGTGCGTGCGTATGTGTGTAATGCTTGGGACGTTTTGAAGGTGAAAGAAGGTGCCATCGATTCTAACAGAATACAGGTATCAGGCAAAGATTCTTTGTGCCAGCATCTATACATGCATTGCAGCTTCCCTTTCTACCGTTTTGCTTGAGGCCTGCTCAAAACAACTCACGCCATTGCACGCTAAACCTTGGTGCAAACAACACAGACGCACGCACACACACACACACTTAAACATATTCTCCACACTACAGTACAATTACCTACCTGCAGACGCACATACTTTTTTTAAGCTCCAACATAAGTGCATTTAACACATTCAGCACTCACTCATATACATACACGCACAGAGGCGTACAGTCATGAGCACACACACGCACGCACGCACGCACGCACGCATACGCACACACGTGCACACACATACACTCAGGTCCCTTTACCCACCTACCGTCAAGAACCTGAGCTCACCCCAGGCCCAGGGTCCTACCTTTATCAACAACCTTTAGGGGTATCCCCCCCCTCCAAAGACAGACAATTCTTCGGCTCCACCACCGTCCGTAGCTCCTCAGTCGACCCCACCCGCTCCCTGGCTGCTCCCACCTTTTATAAAACCCCAGGGTGTGTGCAGCTTGTGGTGTGTTTGGGTAGTGTAGAGTAAGAAGGTGTTGGTAGTTTAGAGTAAGAAGGTGTTGTAGTGTAGAGTAAGAAGGTGTTGGTAGCTTAGAGTAAGAAGGTGTTGGTAGTGTAGAGTAAGAAGGTGTTGGTAGTGTAGAGTAAGAAGGTGTTGGTAGTGTAGAGTAAGAAGGTGTTGATCCTCTGGTCATGGATGGAGCTTTTCTGTTGAAGGCCAAAGGAGCAAGCTCTGGCTAATCCTGCACAGAACAACACACCACAAACCTGTGCTTGTTTCTTTCGATGGGGACTGCATCCTGAATCCTCTACAGTAAGCAAGGATTTGAGATCTCCTGCTAGGTGCACCATTGGGTGTGCAAGCGCGTCGGCTTGCATGTTCATAACTGTTGTGAATTGTGAATGACAAAAGGCAGCAGTACGTTGGCTCATGTCATTCCAGTGAGCTCTTTTGGACCAATGCTTGGGTCCATCCATGTTTGCTCTCTTCTCTCCTAGTTTGATAATGCCTTCAGAAGGCCTTTCGTCTCTATTTGGCACCACATGCCCTACACAAACCTTCACATGCGCGTGCACACTCATACACACGTACACACACATAAGCACACACAGCCTTTTTGTATATTTCGTGCATTTCCTCAAATTATGTTTCATTGACCTCACAGGCCAGGGAGTTATGACAGCGGCAGGAAAGGGGTGTCCATATACCAGCAGTGTCTGACCGACCCGAAACCGTTCAACCAAACAAGCTCCCGGTTTGGCTCAGACTCAAATGGAATACCAGGCCCAGGTAAGCATCTTTAATTGTGCATGTTCCCGTGTGTGTGTGTGTGTGTGTGTGTGCATGTGTGTGTGCGTGTGTGTGTATGTGCAAGAGTGCCAGTGCACATTTGTTTGTTGGAGTGCGCTTCTAAGTGAATGCATGTATATAATGTTGTATTCAGAGAAAGAAAATGAAGGAGCGCTTGTGCAGGTTGTCAAAGCTCGCAGATTTGAGATGAGCCTATTGATTTTGTTTTGGGTTTTGAGGGATCCTGCCAACAGGCCTGTGGTGTGCATACACACAGTCCCGGTTGTACACAAACACACATACTCACACACACAAACACACATACACACACTATGGCGTATCTGTCTGCTTCCAACTCAACGTCAATAACACAGCCATACGCACCAGCAGCCTGGAGTGCCTAACTCGCAATATGTTTTTGCCTCTTCCTTGTTGCACCCACACACACAGGAGAATATCGATATGAAGCCAACGCCAGTTTAGTGAGAGGCGTGGCTGATAAAGCAGCTGTGGGCAAAACAGACACGTTTGGGTCTACCGTTCCCAGGTGGGTCAAAGTTTAGGGCTGGCCAGGAATATGTATGCGTACGGAACGTTCCATACATGTACAGGACTATGTATACTTACAAAGCGTTCCATACATGTACAGGACTATGTATACTTACAAAGCGTTCCATACATGTACAGGACTATGTATTCTTACAGAGCATTCCATACATGTACAGGACTATGTATATATACAGAGCGTTCCATACATGTACAGGACTATGTATACTTACAGAGCGTTCCATACATGTACAGGACTATGTATACATACGGTACGGGGCTTGTACAACATCTATAGCAGGGAGCTCTTGAAATGTATGATAACCACGGCGCACGTACGATGATATGTGTGCATGTACAGTTTTGACAAACCGAGCTAGTCATTGCACATAGTGCCTGGTGTGTGCATGGGCAAGACAGCTTCAATTGCAGGTGCAGTGTCCAAAGTCACAGTGCAGTGTTCAATATCACGTGCAGTGTTCACAGTCACGAGACAACCAATCGCAGGTGCAGTGTCCAAAGTCGCGTGCAGTGTTCAACATCACATGCAGTGCTAAACATCGCGTGCAGTGTTCAAAGCCACATGCAGTGCTAAACATCGCGTGCATTGTTCAAAGTCACATGCAGTGTTCAACATCGCGTGTAATCAAAATCGCGAGACAACTTAAATCGCAGGTGCAGTGTCCACAGTGCGCTCTTTCTAGCTTTGAACTCCTGGTTTGCACTGTCTGGCATGCAACAAACTTTGCAGGAGGTATACCTAGTTATCATTCGTTTTGGCAAGCCACACATGTGTTTGGCACTGATGCTGGGTGTTGTGCCCAGTGTGTACTTGGGCAAAGTAGGCTTGGGTGCAGTTCATTGCGCGCACTATCTGTCGTGCAGAGTGTCAAGTATATGCAATAGCAGAATCATTGGAGCAACTGACACAGCTTTGTATGTGTGCAGGCACACTTTCAAGTGTGTCCAAAAATGTGCTCCCAAAATAGGCACGGTTTGTGGTAGTATGTGTCCGCGTACTCCCGAAAAACGAACAAAGAGAGGAAGCAGCACGTCTGAGTCCATGTCCACGGAGGCGCAAACAAAACATTTGCTCCTCCACATAGGGATTAAGGGGGGATTTTCTGGGATGGGGCGTCGAGAGATGATAAAAAGACTCACTTTCATGTGTACATACAGTATGAGTAGGGTTGCCAAAATATACATATATATATGTATACGTATAATACATATATACGTGTATATATGCACGGTGTGTACACAGTTTGTTTTGTATGAATTACACCAAGCATGCGGTCATCTACGGCGTATGTATACGATTCTGGCCAACCCTAAGTATGTGTCTACTACAGTGTATCCGAGGCGGCCCATCGACAGCTGTGAGTTGCTACAAGCACAGCTTTGTGTGTGCAAAGGCAAATGTTCAAATGCTATTTGGCCTCTTTGGCCTCTTTGGCCTTGGTCACTTTGACTGAAGCAGGATTTCAACACGGAAGCGTATCGACCAGCCATGTCATAATGCACTCACAAGCACTTACAAACAAACGTACATACATATGAACATGTAAATATATGAACAAACAGACACGTACATATGAACACGTAAACAAACGCACACGGTCGTCCCCGTGCACCCCCCCCCCCTCCCCGGGCAAATAGGGCCAATACCACTAAATTGGGCATACCTCCCCAACCACTCCACCGTTTTGGGAGCTGAAAGTTGTGTTGGATAGTTTGGATAGCTTATTTTTTCTTAACTTGCCTGCAAAAAAAGCAGGCGAAAAGACCCAGTGGGTGGCTCGCAATAAAAATCTGCAAATAGGGAAAGTAAGGGGTCAAACACAGACACCATTGCTCGCACACTGCACCAATCTGTGCCCTCTAAATTTTATAGGGCTTGATAATTCAGACCGCAACTCTGGTGTGAATTTGAAAATTTATAATGATCCCAAAAACAGAGGCGTAAATTGCTGCATGCAAGGGGTGAACAATTTCCACCAAAGTTCAACCAGGCCACCGATTGGCCCCATTTAAAATTGAATGTAATTTATATTTTTAACGGCAACTCTGGGCACAAAAACAAAGGGAAAACTCGCAGCAGGTTGGAGCGACAGATTTTTGTCTTTTCCCCTGTGTCCCTTGTGTGAGTGCCTCCCGCTCGCTGGCTTTCCCAGTACCCCTGTCCCAAATTCAACCTTGCAGCATTGTTATACAACATTTATAATGCTTATATCTTGAAGCAGAGGCAACTGCAAAAATGCACCTTTTCCCTGCCAAAGTGGATGCACAATACGCACTGGGCCCCACACAGCCCCCCAGAATGCCGAATTTCCAGCAAGTGTCAATGGTTTAGATATAAGATCAAGTATCTTGTATTCAGATGAGGTATAGGGGGCTTTGAATTGGGTGGGAAGCTTATTGGACCTGTTTGGGGGGGGGGTTGCACGGGGACGACCACACGTACATACATATGAACAGGTAAACAGCGTGGGAAGAGAGCAAGGTCACAGGCAGGGGACTATAGACAGAGACACACACACATATATGCACACACACGTTGACAAACAGGCGCACACACACACGCACACACACACAACAACAACATACTCATGTGTACACCACAAACAGGTGGACAAGGCGCGAAGAGCAGATAGCAAAGTCACGCCTTGGGCCCGGGGACTACAATGCCCAGAAAGACATGCCAAAGCCGAGGCGGAAAGGAGCAGATGCGGTAAGGACACACACATACACACACACACACGTACACACACATACACACACGTACACACACACGCATACACACGCACACACACATACACACGTATCACACTGTGTCAGCAGTACCCACTCCCCCCATCCGAGCTCTGACCAAAAACTGACATGCCTACATACACATTTGCCGCTCCTCACCGCTGCTTGAATCCGCGTGAGACAGGTGTCGTGCCTCCACCGCTCCCCCCCCTCTTTGGGCCTGACTTGAAAAATCTAGGGTTGGCCAGGACCATATATATAAGTATATTCTAAACGTATATTTGGTGCTTATTTTTTAGGTATTGGCCAACCCTAAAAATATGTATGCCCATGCACACATTTGTAGCTCGTCTCAATCGTTTGTGTCAGATTTGCATCAGACAGGTAGCGTGCCCACACTGCTCTCTCTACCTTCAGAGCCTAAGCCATAACATACATACATCTGCACACATCTGCCGCTCCTTGCAGTCATTTGTGTCCACGTCAGACAGGTGGCGTGCCCACACCGCTCCCCCTACAGCTCCCGAGGTTCCAGGCAATTATGATATGAGTAAATCTGTGAGGCCTGTCAAGGGCGACCCAACTGCGCTGGGCCCTGGGAAGTATGCCATTCCCGACCCATGGGTTAAAAAGGTGCGTGCGTGTGTGGATTTTTACCTATTGTACGTGTGCGTGCATGCGTGTGTGTGTGTCGTGAATGTCTAAACGTTTACGTCTTTTAGGAGTGAGTAGTGGGAATTTCCTGAGGTCTTATGAAAAGCCACACAAAAGGGCTGGTGCTGAATAGTCTCTTCAGGACTTGTGTGTCAAAAGGCAGTGTGCGTGATTTCCCCCTTAAACTCTAACTTTGTTTTAAGGAAAGACTCTTAGAAAGGAAGTTTGTGCCCAATAATTGTGTTGCCTTTATGCTGCATCAATTTGCCAGCATTATCGTAGCAACTGTATACTTTTAAACCAGCATGCACGCATACACATACATTATGATACATACACACTTCTTAATACACATACACACATAAGCACACACTAACATGTCCACCCACACGCACATACACACAACAAGCACACCCATCACAAACACACACACACTCATACACACGCACCCATACACACACGCACAAACACACACACACACATACACACACACCATCTGCAGGGCGTGTCAAACCTCCGCCACCGTCAGCCTGGGTTTGGCTCGGACGTCACTCAGCACCAGATGCCATTGAATGGGCGCATAGGGGGAGGAGTCACTACTCCTGGTCCAGGTAATTGCTGGCATTTTTCTTACATAGGGGGAGGAGCTACTACTCCTGGTCCAGGTAATTGCTGGCATTTTTCTTACATAGGGGGAGGAGCTACTACTCCTGGTCCAGGTAATTGCTGGCATTCTTCTTACATAGGGGGAAGAGCTACTACTCCTGGTCCAGGTAGTTTCTGGCATTTTTCTTACATTGGGGGAGGAGCTACTACTCCTGGTCCAGGTAGTTTCTGGCATTTTTCTTACATTGGGGGAGGAGCTACTACTCCTGGTCCAGGTAATTGCTGGCATTTTTCTTACATAGGGGGAGGAGCTACTACTCCTGGTCCAGGTAATTTCTGACATTTTTCTTACATTGGGGGAGGAGCTACTACTCCTGGTCCAGATAGTTTCTGGCATTTTTCTTACATTGGGGGAGGAGCTACTACTCCTGGTCCAGGTTGTTTCTGGCATTTTTCTTACATTGGGGGAGGAGCTACTACTCCTGGTCCAGGTAATTGCTGGCATTCTTCTTGCCTGAAAGATGCCATTGAACAGGCGCATAGGGGGAGAAGCTACTACTCCTAGTCCAGGTACCTGCTGGGAATCTTCTTGCCTGAAACTGTGAGCACAAAAGTGCAGCATTATGTGCACCTTGCGCATGATAGTGCTTTCTTTTGTGTGCACCTTATTGTACCTTTGGGTGCCTGTAATGGTGATCTGGGTTTGTTACGTATTGCTCACAGTGTGAAAACTGGGATCCCTTTGTCAGTGTGAGCGCAGGGTAGTTCATAGGTTTGGACGCATCTTCAGTGTGAGTGCAGGGTAGTTCATAGGTTTGAACGCATCTTCAGTGTGAGCGCAGGGTAGTTCATAGGTTTGAACGCATCTTCAGTGTGAGCGCAGGGTAGTTCATAGGTTTGGACGCATCTTCAGTGTGAGTGCAGGGTAGTTCATAGGTTTGAACGCATCTTCAGTGTGAGCGCAGGGTAGTTCATAGGTTTGAACGCATTTTCAGTGTGAGCGCAGGGTAGTTCATAGGTTTGAACGCATCTTCAGTGTGAGCGCAGGGTAGTTCATAGGTTTGGACGCATCTTCAATGTGAGCGCAGGGTAGTTCATTGGTTTGGACGCATCTTCAGTGTAAGCGCAGGGTAGTTCATAGGCTTGGACGCATCTTCAGTGTGAGCGCAGAGTAGTTTACAGTCTTTAATGCATGAAACAACGCACGAGGCCTTGAGCACTGATCAAGGTAACGCACTGAGCATATGCTTACACTAAGGCTTCGCCCAGCCCAGGATGCAAAACAAAGGCCACCCTTTGCCAGACATCGCTGCTCCTACGTCATACGCTGCTCCTACATTGTACGTCATACGTATTCAGTTGCCGTGTATTTGCTGCACCAGACATCGCTGCTCCTACGTTGTACGTCATACGTTGTACGTCATACGTTGTACGTCATGCGTACTCAGTTGCCGTGCATTTGCTGCACCAGACATCGCTGCTCCTACGTTGTACGTCATACATTGTACGTCATACGTTGTACGTCATGCGTACTCAATTGCCGTGCATTTGCAACACCAGACATCGCTGCTCCTACGTTGTACGTCATACGTTGTACGTCATGCGTACTCAGTTGCCGTGCATTTGCAACACCTACGGTCCTGGTTGACCAGACGACTGTGCAAATGTCATAGCCTGACATACCTCAACTGTAATGAGTCCTTCTCACAGACAAAGAGCTGCTGCAGCAGCAACTTGTGCAGGATGCACACGCAAGGCCATTGACAAATGTGTGCAGTAGCATACATTTAAATTGCAAAGCCAGTCTGACTTCTTGGACTCATGCGCAACATCGAGGAAGTAGCACACCACAGTGCAGCTGACATAAACTACCTACTAAGCACAGCAAATGTATGCATAGACTCAGTGGTGCAGCAAGGGGGGAAAAAACGAAGTCTCAGCTACATCTAGACTGTTCCTCCTCTGGATTTTCTGATCAGCACGACTAAGATGATTATTGTCAAAAATGCGGACCATAAAGTCAACCCACAAGGTCACAACAAGCCATTCTGTTTATGAACCTATCTCCTTCATGCCTGCCTATTCCTGTTGTGACTCGAATGGTTTCCGCAGGACGCTACGACAACACCAAAGACGTTGGCAAGATTTTTAAGCCTGTCACGAAGCCAGCTAAAGAAGCAGTCTTCGGGTCTCAGGTAGGTTGTGCATGTTTATACTCACGCACATTTGATTGTTCAAGTTTCTAAGCAATGTGTCTCTGACAATAGACGTGTCCATTTGCTACTCAATGACGTGCTCAAAAAAAGGCCTTCTTGGGTCGCACGTTGGCGTCTTAAGAGCACGAGCCTGCTCTGAAGATTATTTGTATGCATCAAGGAACCACCTTCATCTGGTGCTCACAATACTTTAAGCCCTGACATAGAAAATCCGTGCGCATCAAGGGACCACCTTTGACTGGTGCTCACACTACTTAGATCCCCCTTAACAAAGCAATCTTTTGAGGAGAGGTGCCCTTCCAGATGAACATGCGTGCCATGTCACGCCCAATTGTTGGCAGTGACGATTCGTGTGATTTGATTAGTTGGTTGCTACGACAGCTATCACCTGTGCCTCAAGCAGGTGTTCTCAACAACATGTCAATTCACACAGCCTAAACATTGGCACTGGTCTAGTGTGTGTCAGATCATGGGCATATGGCGTGTCTACTTGCGCAAGCATTATACAACTTGTAAAGACGCACAAACCCCCATGTTTTGTGGTGCCGACAACTCAATGGTGTTTGTTTAGCAATACCGCACAGGAGGCAGCCCCACTCAATTCACGACAAACTTTTCTAACCAATCTGTGTCTCAATTGAATAGCTTTTCTATATGGTTTTCATTTCTTTTGCAATCCTCCCATCCTCATCACCACACAGGTATCACGCTTCAAGATGCATGGCCCCTTCACGCCTGGGCCTGGACAATACTCTGTCGGCTCTGACCTGAGCCAAGCAAGAAGATCTCACAACATAACGTTTCAGTCCTTGAGATAGCAGAGAGTGTGACTTCTGTTTACGGCTTTTTTGTGTGACAGCAGCATGGCTTCTTAACGAGCTTCACCTTCCTCTCTCTCTCTCTCTCTCTCTCTCTCTCTCTCTCTCTCTCTCTCACTATGTCACTTTTTACGAAGAGAAAATCTGTTCTTTCTGTCGCGTTCAACTTGAGTAGTTAGATCAATGCGCACACAAGGCAGGAAGGAACTCTTCTGTAATGGATATGGAGTGCGATTTGCTGCACCTTTTACATCGCTCTGCTGCGTGCTGCCAAGTTTGTTGAGAGGAAGTGTGTGTGCGCTCGGTGTTTCAGGCTGGCAGGAGCCTGATGTGGATTGCTTCTCATTGCTTATCTCTTGCTTTGCTTGTTGCTTACCGCCACCGACCTGTGTGTCTAAATTGACGAGCTCTGATCAATCTATTTCTCGGCAAAGATCACAGAAGGGAGATTCACAAGTTCAGATAGTTGTAGACTCATCTACTAGCTAACATCAGTTTCAATTTTCGACACTGGTTGATTTTGTTTCACCAGCCAATTGCCATCAGCCAGAGACTCGGGCTGTAGGCCATCCTTGTAACCCTTGTAACCCTTGTAGCTAACACCTGAAAATTAAGCAGGGCTGGAACACTGTTGATCCGGTCATAGACCTTAAACGAATTTATTGAGGTTACAGATAAAGCCATAAGTCCAAAAATTGCGATTGCTAGGCTGCGTAAGGTGTAAGGTAAGGTTACCTATAGGCTGTATATGCCCTGGGGGGCATCTGAGCGGAAGCTTGAAAAAAGCCTGCAACTAAACCAAAAAGGCACTAGAAAAAAATCAAGGGAAAAGTGCTAGGCATTCAGCCACAAAAAAGGTCACACCATATATACCTGGTTGGTTCAAAAAAGTCCTCAAACGAGTTGGGCTATCTTTATATTGAGGTGGGGAGACCAGCTGGCGGTGCTGTCACAGGTCACACGGTGTGCGAAGGCCACTTCTGATGGATGTCCACTATCCAATGATGCATTCTGTGTTTCCGTCCATGCATAGGTTCCGTTTCATTAAATGTAAGGCACATTATTACTGGAACATCAGTACTGCTGTATATTTTACAAAGGTCGAATAAAGCTGTAATAGAAATGGTTGTGAATTTACAAAGGTACACTTTAAAGCTGCAGAACATAAAGAAAGAAATAATCCAAACAAAACCATGAGGTGTGCGATAAACATCACATGCTGTGTTATTGCAGTTTATTTACAGAGGAGAAATAGACCCGGCAGGAAAACCAAAAGACACTGTAACTAACCAGACTGCCTGATTCCTAACACACCCCCTCAGGCAGCTGGCCGTTGACACCAGAGAACCTGCCACAAAACACAAAGAAACTGCTGAAACAAAAAGGAGTTCATAGCTCAAGTACTGAACAGAACCAGACAAGTCACATGCAGACTAGACTGTCTATCTGATGGTTCTCATGGCACAGTTATATGTTATATGGCACGACACATAATTGGTCAGGTAAGGTAACATTGCCATATACCTGACACCTTATAGACAAAATGACAGTCAATCTGTATTAAGGCATGGACATAACCTGTATAGCGCATTATTGTATAAGCACACTACCCTCCTGATCCTCACCAAAATGTCCCTCTAAAGAGCTTCCTGGTGAGAATGCTATGCGGGGTGTCGGTTAACTTGTATTCTAACCGCTTACCGGTTTTAATAATTCCCTGCCATCATGAAACTGGACCAGAGCGTAAAGAATACCAATGCTCACTGCTTCGTTAAGCTGGCTCCTCATTGAAAGAAATAAGGCGGTAAGCATCCTGGCCTTGCTTACTTTTGAACTCCTCACTGATGGCTACTGGAATGGACAGTGCATAGTGGCTCTCAATCACAACACGCTGGTGCAGGTTCTGCAAGAATGGCACCAGCTCAGCCATGGCACGCATCTCAGGCTCCTTGTCATACGATGTGGCCCTCTTCTGGTCTGCCATGCGGACAGTACAAGGCCTGTCTTCAAGCACCCAGACCCTCTGCAAATATAAAGGCATGCAAAGACAAACTTTACATAGATCCAATCCTTGGGTCCAGAACAAATGCTATGCTCGTTAGCTTTATATGCCAGGGAAATACTCATGGCAGTATGATCTGGAAATTATCACTAACACCTGCTAACTAAGTTTGTTCAGCAGGTGCTCCCTGTAGCCATCAAAGCAAGTGCTTGCATACAAAGCAAAGTAAAGCCTTGGAGAAGAAAGGAAAGGGATCATACCTTTTTATTATCCACAACAACGTCCACATTGAGCAGCTCTGCTGATAAGCCAAATGGCAGGATGTCCCTCAGAGCTTTAAGCTTCTTGCGCTGTCCAACCACAGACGGCGTCAGGTAGTCCACGGCAAACAGATGCTCTTCCTTTGTCATGTCATCTATGGCAGCGCAAAGCGCCGAGTCAGGGCCCGCTCCTGTTACCCATGTTTTCAAGAGGCCGTTGATTGCCTGCGAGGAACACAAGGATTGCAATTATATTACTATACAGTAGATAAAGAATTGAAAGTAAGCCAGATTCTGAAAGCACACCGTGTTCATTAGCATGCTACTGTGGCCTCACGATTAAATTACTAACAGACGGATCAGCACCAGAGCATCAGCCTTGTGACTTTCCCCCCGCAGCGGCTTATGCGCTTGCAATACAAGGTCAAAGTTGGCTTAAGCAATAGAAGTTGTAAGCCCTAACTGGCACCATGTACCAGTCCTCGCTTACGCTCAAAACCATTTAACCTTGAGATAGAACCGATTGTGCTGAAAAACAGCCTTCGTCTGATCTGCAAGAACACCAGCCCCTGCAGGTGACAATTAGCCTTGCCCTTGCACAACCTAACATCCAAAATAGCAGCAGCAAAAGAAGGCCCTTACCTTCAAGCAGCCAACTCCATACTCCTGAATTCCGTGCGTGCAGAAGACAGCCTCGTAGCATGGAATGCCATACATACTCTGTGTCTAGGCCATATGCCATGCAGACAAGGTTGAGTAGGTTTGACCGGATGATGATGGGGTGCACCTTTCCCATCGCTAAGACACCAGTCGACTGTTGTTGTGCACATGCTCCGGCCTCTGAGGTGTCAGTTTTGGAGGTGGGATCCCAGCAGAGGATGGTCTCATCCTGTGGAGGGCACAGCAGGAAAGCAATAATGTTGTAGGGCTACGTATACTGTGTATCATCTTCCTATCCCTTCAACCACGCTTGGCTGTAAAGGCAATGGAGTTGCTGTTCTCATAAATCAAAGCATTCACGACTTTGTCACTGTTTGGCACGTTTCTGAGCAGATTCAAGCTATTTGGCTGAAGTGTGCAGGGCAGGTTTTCAATGTTCCTGGTAATGTAGCGTTGGGCGCTGTCTATCTAAACCCTAAAACAGATAAAAGGAGCAACAGTGACATTACGGAGAGCTTTGAACATTTCTTTGACGAGGCCACCACTGCTTCTCTGAACTTTACTAACGTCCTTATGATGGGTGATTTCAACGCACACATAGGTGATCTCTCCGAGTTGACCAACGAGCACTACGACATTCAAGATGATCACATGCCCGTCTCACCTGCTGCAAATCGGTAAATCGTGCTGGTAAACTGCTCCTTGACATTGCTGCCGCTGGTCCTTGCATGCTCACTACTGGTAGAGGTAAGGGAGCCTCTGGACAGGCCACTTTTGTGGGGTATCATGGTAGGCACAGAAGTAGACCTGATCACATCCTCATGACTCCCAACTTTTACCACAACTTGCTGAGCACTGATATTCAACCTTCCAACAAGCAAATCGCTGATCATTGCAGTATCACAGCGTGTTTCAAAGTGGGTGGTTTGACAGGAGCTGATATGAATCTTGAGCCTCAGCATGATTTCCACGGTGGCTGTCCGATACATAATTTGAGGTGGAATTTTGACTTCAATACGTTGAGCATCTTGGAAACGACACTGAAGGCTGCGATTCTTTTATGAAGGCCATTGAGAGAAAGGACGTAGAAGCAGCTAACAACTATTTATGGGCCATGATTATTTCAGCTGCTTGCACTTCTGGTATGGGGAAGTTTTTGCCGTGCTTTTTTTATTGGAAGAAACAAAGGGTGGCGGCTGGAGCCAGAATGGCTCCTTGGTTTGATGATGTATGCAGGAGAAAGAGAAAGGATGTTTTACGCACTTTGAGGGACGGTAGAGAGGATTTACAGGATACAAAGAAAGAGTACAGAAAGCATGCGCGGAGGGTTGCACGCAAATTCTCACAACAACAGGCTGCTCTTTTTTTGGACAAGCTGAGCAAAAGGGATCCAGCTATTTACGACATGCTGAAACAAAGAAAGACAACCTGTCCATCCCCTGTGCCTACAGATGCTTGGAATACCTACCTTCTTTCACATTTCAATGCTAAACCACCTCCTAAACCTCCTGATACACTGAACAGGAATTCAAGGCACATAGGTGCATGGGCTTCAGCTGTCCCTTTGGGTCGTGGTCGTATTTCACAAGGTATAAACAGAAATGCCGATGCCTTTGACTGTCCGAGTTTCGCTGTTATGACGCGCCTGGTCTCCAAATTTTTGGGTATGATGAATGCCTCTTCTTCACCTGGCTTTGAAGATTTCTCAGCTCCTTTTTTGAAATACGCTTACCCCGGTAATGAGACGGATGAAAATGTGATTAAACCTTACCTGACCAACCTATTTCACGTTGCTTTGAGTGAAAAACGTATTCCTGCTTGTTGGAAAAAAAGCCAAGATCTCCCCCCTTTACAAAAAAGGCTCCAAGCTTGATCCCAACAACTACCGTATGTTGGCTGTGAGTGGGACTTTGTATAGACTGTACGCCAACATTTTGAGAGAACTAGTGACCAAGTGGTGTGTCGAGAACCGAAAAGTTCCTGATACGCAATTTGGCTTCTATCCAGACCGTAGCACGATCCAGCCTATGTTTATTTAAAGGCACTTAGTCCACGCTGCCAAACAGATTAAACCAAAGGGTTGTTCCCACCTTCACACAGCCTTTATTGATTTTAAACAAGCGTATGACACTATTGACAGACCAGACCTGTGGGATCATTTAAATAATATCAGGATGCCCACTCACCTTGTCAATGTTATCAAACAAATGTATGATGGAGACGAGTGTGTTTTGATTGATGGTGCCAAAACTACCAGTATCGGTAATTCCACTGTGCCTTTAAGAGGTGTAAAACAAGGTTGTCCTTTATCTCCTCTCCTCTTTTCCCTTTTTATCAATGATGTGGATGATGAGTTTGGGAGTGGCTTTATGGGTGCTGTTACAGGCACTGATGAGGGGCTCAGGGTAACTCACATGCTTTATGCTGACCTGACCCTGACAGCTAATGACCCAGTCCAATTGCAGAAAATGTGAGACGACTGGAATTGTTTGCTGCCAGGGAAAGACCAACAGCAAATGTGCAGAAATCCTACACAGTTAATTTTAATGCGTACCGACATCCTGCAGTTCCTGTTTTTTTCCTCTACAATCAGGAGCTTGAAGAGAGAGATTTGTTTACCTACCTGGGAATGTTATTTGATAATCACATGAACTCACACCATGCTGCATCCCATGCTTTAAGGCCTTTAAAGAAGATATTGTAATGCAGCTATACGCAGAGTGGAAAAGTTTGGTATAGAAAAGAGGATTTATGACAGGCCTCATGCGATGTTGTGGCATTTCAAGACATAAGCGTTGTCAGCTGGCATGTATGCCAGTCAGATTTGGTCTACGCAATTTCTGAAGCATGACAATGTTTCCAGCGATCCTTTGCAGGTCACACACATGGCGTTTTTAAAGAAAGAATTGGGAATGAAATCTGCTTCTGCAAACTGGTGTCTGCTTCAAGAATGCGCGCAGGAACCCTTGCATTTTTACTGGTTCAGGTCGGCTGTCAAATTTTGGAACAAGATTGTTGATTCAAACAGCAATACTTTAAGAGATGTGTTAAAAGCAGATATTTCCCTTGATAATTCTGGCGTTTCTAATTGTTGGACTCGATTTGTGATTTGCAGAATGGCAGTGTATACGGAAGTGGCTTTTTACATTATAGGAAGCTAAATATTTCTAATTTGCGCATAAACCTGAGATTCAGGCACCAGGCAGTTTGGAGAGAGGCACATGGTCAAGACCCTTGCTCTTGTTTAAAAGAGTCTGTGGCTTATCACAATTGGTTTGCTTTGCCTGAGAGACCAGTTTCTGATGCACGTGCACCATTTGTCTTGCCGGAGTAGTTGAAGACGATTCTGAGCAAAAATAACATAAAAAGTAGCTCGGTTCAGGATTTGGGGACATAGGCTGAAGTGTGAAACAGGTATATACGGCAGAAGTCCGGACAGGGATGCACATGTTTGCAATTTGTGTGAAAGCGGGATTATATTCAAGATGAGAAACACGTTATTTTTTCATGTATGGGCACCGAACATTTACGACACCGGTTCAACCATTATTTGATAATATTACTGAAGGTGACATCAAAGGTTTTGTTTTTCAACATAACTCAGAAATTTATTAGTGCAGCTGTCGATCTTTTTGATTGATTTATTTGTTGGGACCTATAGGTTGAGCAGCCATGCCAGGCTGGAGGCCTTTGTAATCCAAACTAAACTTTAGATCTCTCAAAAAATAGTTGGTCAAAGTCTCGTGGGACCCAACTGGGGGGCCAGAAGAACTGCAAAATACTGATTATTATTTAGATGCATCCTTCAAGGGTACAAAGAGCATATCACGGCACCAAACCTACCGCAACCTGCACCTGACACACATCTTAATGATATTAAAAACAAGGGTTCTCAGCTAAACAAGAAAGAAACTCCTACCAGCCCTATGACATCAAACTCCGGAACAAAGTCAATTTTGATATCCAGCCCACCAATCCTCAAGCAGACATTGTAGCCACTGGGCGCTACGAGTACTGGATCACTGATATTGATCTCATGAAGCACCTAGAAAAAGACATTGAATCTCCTTCAAATGACCCTATACTTCCAGAAGTGTACACTGCCACAGTAGCTTGCATCTACAAAGTAGACGGAAAATACAAAGGCATGCTCACCCCTGAGCACCTCAGCATTCTACTAAGGGCTTTTGAAAAGGCAAAATACATCGGCTTACATGACAACATTCACCTGCCCCCAATCCCTGAGTCTTGCATCGGAGCTTGTGGGCTTCATCACACGCAAAGATACTGCTACCTCCAGACATGCAAGCCAATTAAAACTACATTTTCACGGATGCTTCCCCCCCACATTATAACCGCCCTAGTCACTAAAGAAAATTGGCATCACCCCTTGACCATGACACACTCCCTCAATACTGGAGTAAACACCCAAGAGATAAGGCCTTCAGGAAAAATGCAACGCCTTCTCCTCCAAGTTAACTGGTTTCTCTATCTTCCATCCCATTCACCATGAAACGCCATGTAATTAGCAGCAAGACATGCCATTTACTCTGCCGCCCTTAGCACAGAGGTTACAGCTACCTTCATGTTCCTCCCCTCCTGGAATTAAAGGATGACCACAAATCCCTACGCATCACTCTGCCGCAAATTTCCGCACATATGTATATTATTGGGCTCCATACCATCAGAATAACTTAAATATGCCAAAATATCTTCTGGAACAATGTACAGACGCCACTTCCCAAACACACTTCGATATGCACATCATTGCCATATGGAAAACAAAAAGCAGAAACTGCCTCAATACTTGCAACCAAAATGGCTAAAAAGGCTTGCCAAAGAAACTCCTGAGGCAAAGTGGGAAATCAATTACATTCATATCGACCCCTACCCCTCTGCACTCTGCAATGAAAGACTCCTGGCCTTATTAAAGTAAGGAAACTACCCAGCAACCACCTCCATCAAACCCCACAAGGCCCCCAAGATAAAACAAGTACCCTGGACCAACCCCAGTGCTCTGACAAAGCGACGCAGCACAGCTCCATCCCAAACCTGATCCGTAAAGTGCAAGATTGGCAAGACTGATGGCAGTCTTAGAAAATGAAGAAGGGCAAGACGCAGGTCCAGGTGTATACCACTCTCACCTAAACCTATCCCTCTACGTTAACCCTAGAGGCATGGGTATAATCAACACCATCTCATGTGCAGAGCTAGTAGCAGCCGCAGCAGCCGCAATCATTCACGGCTACTCCCATATAGCCACAGACAGCCTAACCTCAATGCACCAAATAAAAAAACAGCGCTCACACCCAAACCTCCACCGCCACCACATCCAGGGAGATGTCCTCCAATCCATTGCCAAAACAATCCACCAGTCATCATCACCCATTCCTTTCTACAAATTCAAGTCCCACGCAGGTATTATAGGCAATGAACATGCTGAATGCTGACGCTCTTGCTGGATTGCGGATACCTCCATCAAAACAGCTGGCCCTGAGGGAAATCCCTTTTACAATACCTACTGGCTTGCAAAAGAAGATGATAAACATCAAATTCTACAATGTTAACTAAACACAGCCCAGTCACCTACCTCAAGGCTCTGGTACCTACCCAATTACCATGACGCCTTGCAAACACATGCACCCCTCCACAAACTGGGAAATGTCAATACCGTAGCAAACTACCATGAATATTACCAGATCCCTTATCAAAAATGGCACTGCCAATGGAGCCGCTAGCAACGCTTACCTAGCAGCATCCTATGTCCCTGTTAAAACCAAGTCATTATGAAGTACAGAACAGGAACCCTGTTCAACCAAAAGCATGCGGTATGGTTTAAGCACTCAATAAGCATAACTTGCTCCCTCTGCCCCCAACTAGACAGTGCCCTGCATATCCTTTCTGGACGCCAACACATGCAAATAAGAATATGATCACTGAGAGACACAACTTAGCATGCAGCATGATCTTCAAAGCCATCAGTAAATGGGCTCCCTAGGATCCTGCTTTGTCTGCATGGATTAGGTAGCAGGGAACGGCTGGTTATGCAAAATCTTCAGATTCCCAATACAGCTGATACTAGGATCATACCAAAGTGCCTCTTTCCAACCCGCTTCTCAGACAAAAATAGGTTTACCTCCCGTCCGGATGCTGTGCTGGTTGCTCCCATCTCCGCAAAAATAAAACAGCAACAGGCTTGCAATGAAGGGGGTGGGTTCCTAGGAGTGGCAGGAGGCAATTGAGGGAGACCAGGAGCACTTCAAAAGCACTGGCAGCCGCCACCAACAGATCCACCTTCTCCAGACAGCACCAACCAAACATCCTCAGCATTCTTCAACGTGACATTCACCTCATCAAGATCGAGTACTGTGAGGACACTAGACCGCAGAACCAGCTGAGCACCGTGCAGGATCAGCACAAATGCCTCTGCTCCACTCTTCAAGAGCCTTCGTTACTCTCCGCACCATCCTTTTGGGAGTGGGTAGCACCATCTACAACAATCTTGTTTATTTTTTTGTTGCGAGCTAGATAAATTTGAAAGCAATCTACCTAGGTGCACAGGGTGCTTGGCTGCCTGCTAGCAAAAGTATAAGTAACTAAAGCTGCAACAATGGTGCAATAAGGCATTTTGCCCCCTTCTGCTGAGACACCAATAATTCCAACCTGCCTGGCTCATACCTTCCGATCTCAATGCATAACAGCGGCGAAAATTAAGCAAGCCAGATGCATTCTTAAATACTCTGACCCAGGAACCACGCCCCAAACAAAACCCAACAAATACGTATCAAACTAGGTCTGCCAATAATGCAAGAAGAGCTGCCCGTGATAACCTAGCAGATGGCAAGCCAATCCATATCCCCTGGCCATGAAATTAAGAGACATACAACCACACAATGTTGAGCGCCCCCTCTCCGTCTTCTCTGGGTGGGAACCACCCCAGCAGCAGCAGCAACAGCCCCACAATCCAGAGCCTCTGGAGCAACAGCAGCAAAAGCAGCAGCAGCCCCACAACCCAGAGCCCCAGGAGCAACAGCAGCAGCAGCAGCAGCAGCAGCAACAGCAACAACAGCAGCCGCCTCAATATCGTCAGCCCCAGGCACAGCAGCAGCAGCAGCAGCAGAAGCAGCAGCAACGCCTGGATCAGCACACACTGGAGCAGCAGCGGCAGAAGGCGAGGAGGAGTGCCTCTCTCAACATTCTGTGCGCCTTGCAGGATTTTGCCTCCACCACGATCCTGCCAAAAGGCTG
>Ga0307968_1000751_pt1 | contig 24610 bp, 37 predicted proteins | sample OrgLakmetagen650_FD_201834 | JGI IMG/M metagenome (GOLD analysis project Ga0307968, IMG submission 201834) | Saline water microbial communities from Organic Lake, Antarctica - #650 | ecosystem: Environmental > Aquatic > Non-marine Saline and Alkaline > Saline | place: Antarctica: Organic Lake...
GTCGTGTTTGATGAAAGTACAGCAGCCCCCTACCCCTGTGCATCACTGTCCATCATTCGCTATGCTAGATTTAGTGTGCTTTGAGTCTTGTGCTAATCAGTCGTGTTTGAAAGTACAGCAGCCCCCTACCCCTGTGCATCACTGTCCATCATTTGCTATGCTAGATTTAGTGTGCTTTGAGTCTTGTGCTAATCAGTCGTGTTTGATGAAATTACAGCAGCCCCCTACCCCTGTGCATCACTGTCCATCATTCGCTATGCTAGATTTAGTGTGCTTTGAGTCTTGTGCTAAGCAGTCGGTTACAAAGTAAAGTAGGTAAGTTAAGGTAAAGTAGGTAAGGTAAGGTAAAAACCTAAGGCTCCTTGCCCTGTGCATTGGCATCAGAGTATTTTGTGGTTTGTCGTGCTTTGAATCTCATGCTAAGCGGTTGGAAATTGAGTGAAATACAAAGGCAAGCAAGTGCAATCCACCCTTCTTACAGACCACGTTATACACCTAAAAGCTTTATAGCTTTAGACGTGCGTGGCTTAACGCGCCACACATCAACACCCACTGACACAAACATGCGCATGCACATGCACATGCACATGCACATGCACTTGTACACATAATGAACACGTTCTTACACATACACACAAACAAACTCACACGCACGCACAACGCAGCTCATCAAGCACACTGGCAGCGTGCGCTGCCTGGACCTCAGCGCCAGCCGCAACAAGCTTGCAGTAGTGGACGAAAACGCAAACGTGCTAGTATACAATTTGATCACCAAGGAGCTTGTGTTTGAGGTGAGCGTGGCCTGCAAGCGCGAACATGTCACGTAGGATTGGTGAGAATATATACATGGTGTACATACCTATACGGTACTTTTGGCATAGAAATCACCATATATACGGTCATATACGGTGTGTGTATTTGTACGGTTCTGGCCCACCCAAAACATGTGCTTTATGTGTTCTTGATGCAAATTGTAAGTCGTCAGTGTCAAGTGAAGGTTGTCTGTCCGGTCGTTTTTAGGGTTCAGGGACACTAGAAAGAAAGCAAAAAAAGGAAACTGGCATCCCATTTGGGGCCTTTTCATTATAGTGGGACAAAGGTTATAAAGTGCTCAAGGGTTTTTTAACAGGCAGTGGTCAGGATGCTGTTTTTTTTTGGACATGTTTACTTTTTGGGGTGGACACCCCTGAGGGACCCCCCCCCCAAAACCCCCCTCCAATGCCCCCACCCAAACAAAAAATTGTACCAATCCGCTCCTTTTTAAAGCAGGCATCCATCTGCATACTCATAAAGACCTGAAACTGAAGTGTTGCAGAGATATGGGGCAAAAACTGAGATACGGACGCCCATGCACACGTGACCTACCAGGCACCCATAACTGGCTTGCACAGTAGTCCCACATTGCTTCTATTTCTTCAGGATTCCACTAAATATTTCATGCTGACACAATCCTGTTAAGTTGGGGTTAATTGCTGCTTCATTGGCTTGACTCACCCCGCGGCCTGCACCGAGTGCGTGTGCCTCTGACATTTGGAAATGTCCACAGACCCCCCCTTTTACCCAATTTACTCAAAAAGGGTGCCAATTGACTGGGCTTGAGCTGAGGATTCCGATATGCTTAAAATTTCCGTGGGAATGGCCCATAAACAAACTGGAGACCCCCCCCAAAAACTATAACCACATCGGGGGCCCCCCCCCCCCTCCCCTCCCAGACTTGACTCATATATATACCAATCGATAGCTCTCGACGCCAGGATTCTGAATGTATAAAATTTAATTGATTTGACACGTGTCGTCTAAAAAATATGCTTCCTACACCCTCCTGACTGAACCTACAAAAATTTTAATGGTTTTGTTACCTCAGATGCACAAATATGAGGACTGAATATATTTCCCTGTGCAGCCTGTACGGGTTGAGTGATGAGTGTCCTTTGATGTATGGTTCAGTTGTTCTGACCTCTTGAAGTACTCTGGCCGGTGTGAGCTTTAGTTGAGAGCCTTTCCTTGATGCTGGTCTATGAAGACTACATACGTGCTTTTTCTTCTATGAAGACCACACGTGCCTTTCTTCCACACACGTGCCTTTTCTTCTATGAAGGCTACACACATGTTTTTTCTTCTATCAAGACTACACATTTGAATGATGCTGGTCTTTGAAGGCTACATACGGGCTTTTTCTTCTATGAAGACTACACACGTGCTTTTTCTTCTATGAAGACTACACACGTGCTTTTTCTTCTACGAAGACTACACATGTGCTTTTTCTTCTAAGGAGACTACACATGTGCTTTTTCTTCTATTAAAACTACACATTTGAATGATGCTGGTCTATGAAGGCTACACACGGGCTTTTTCTTCTATGAAGACTGCACACGTGCTTTTCTTCTATGAAGACTACACATGTGCTTTTTCTTCTATGAAGACTACACATGTGCTTTTTCTTCTAAGGAGACTACACATGTGCTTTTTCTTCTATTAAAACTACACATTTGAATGATGCTGGTCTATGAAGGCTACACACGGGCTTTTCTTTAATGAAAACCGCACGTGCCTTTCTTCTATGAAGGCTACTTACGTGCTTTTTCTACTGAAGACTACGCATTTGATTGATGCTGGTCTATGAAGATTGTACATGTGCTTTTTCTTCTATGAAGACTACACACGTGCTTTTTCTTCTATGAAGACTACACACGTGCTTTTCTTCTATGAAGGCTACACATTTAATTGATGCTACATACACACATACACACATACATACATATCGTACAGGAGAAGAACGCAAACAGTGTGGCTTGGAACACAGAATTCGAAGACATGTTTTGCTACAGCGGGAACGGAATGCTGTCCATCAAGACTGATTCCTTTCCGTTGCATCAGCAGAAGCTGCAGGGCTTTGTGGTGGGCTTCAAGGTGCGTGCTGCATGTGTGTGTGCGTGTGTGTGCGCGTGCGTCTGTGTATGTGCGCATATGTGTGTCCGTGTGTGTGCCCGTGTGTGTGTGCATGTGTGCATGTGTGCGATTGTGTGTGTGTGCGCGTGTGTGTGTGTGCGTGTGTGTGTATGTGTGTGTGTGTTGCGCTGCGCATGTATGTGTTTTTTTGGGGGTGTGTATGTGTGGGTGCATATGCCACCTTTTGTGTGTGTGAGTGTTTACAGAGAGAATGTAGGTGCCTGTCCGTTACATGCCCACGTTTAATGTGGCACTTTTTGAATGGAGGGCTTTGCATCAAGTCATGCTTGCTTGTGATGCACCGCCTTCAGTTTGGTTGCACCTACGGAAATGCAGAGAGGCATGTGGTGGGCTTTGGACGGGTATTCTTTGTGTGTTGTGTATGGACTAATTATGTGTGTGTGTCTTTGGGCAAATATGCAGAGGCATGTGGTGGGCTTTGGACGGGTATCCTTTGTGTATCGTGTATGGATTAATCATATGTGTGTATGTCTTTGAGCAAATGTGCAGAGAGGCATGTGGTGGGCTTTGGACGGTTATCCTTTGTGTATCGTGTATGGACTAATCACATGTGTGTGTGTCTTTGGCACGCAGAGAACCAACACTGTAGCGTTGTGCGCGTGCTGCCTTTGGTTTTTTTCTCTCTGAAGTCTTACATGTGATTATACTTACTAGTTTTGGCTCTAACTTGTTGTGATTTAGTCAGAACCAAAGACGTGGTGGGTGTTCTAACCTCGAGATATGTAGGCTCCCTGCTCTCACTTCTGTGCCAAAAAAGGAATATCGTTATTATCTAACCCATGAATCATGATTAGGGTTGGCCAGAACTGTATATATACACCGTATATGACCGTATATTTGGTGATTTCCCTGCCAAAAATACCGTATATACACCGTATATATATGGTTCTGGCCAACCCTAATCATGATGGGTGAGAAGCGCAAACAAGCACACACATAGGTGCACGCACACATACACACACGAACACACACACACACACACACACACACACGCGCGCGCACACACACACACCTGCGCAGGGCTCCAAGATCTTCTGCCTCCATTACGTCAGCATGCAGACCATTGATGTGCCACAGTCGGCCTCGATGTACAGATACCTTGAGAAGAAGGTGCGCTGTGGGATGTGTGAAGGAAATGCTAAGAACAAGTGCTGTCACGAGAAAAATGTCGTAGCCGTCTTGTGCATACGTAAACAGGTGAGGCCTGTACCTTGCATACATACCTTACAAGCAGGCATTGTATGTGAATTGAATGCCCACAAGAAGGCATTGGATGTGTATTGAGTGCCCATAGAAAGGCATTGGATGTGAATTGAGTGCCCACAAGAAGGCATTGGATGTGAATTGAGTGCCCACAAGAAGGCATTGGATGTGAATTGAGTGCCCACAAGAAGGCACTGGATGTGAATTGAGTGCCCACAAGAAGGCATTGGATGTGAATTGAGTGCCCACAAGAAGGCATTGGATGTGAATTGAGTGCCCACAAGAAGGCATTGGATGTGAATTGAGTGCCCACAAGAAGGCATTGGATGTGAATTGAGTGCCCATGAAAAGGCATTGGATGTGAATTGAGTGCCCATCAGAAGGCATTGGATGTGAATTGGATGCCCCTGCACGAAGGCTTAGCTTGAGGGTAGGGTGCACAGAGAGAAGTGGCTACCAGACTTTGAACACTTGATCCAAGTCGGCAATGGGGTCTTGGGTGAAGCTTGGCAGTCTTTGAATGGTCAATTGTTGCAAACTGTTTTATAGACAATCTGTCACACAGACACAGTGATTGGTGCCCAATTTCAATGTACCAGGGATGTGTTATACAATTTTTGCGTCTCATACAGGATTCATTTTTAACATCGTATTTATCGCACTGAACGCTTCTGATATTTGAGTACCTATGGTTGGCCAGAACTACATACCTATATATACGATGTGTATACAATATTTTTGGCAGGAACATCACCAAATATACGATGAACATTTCTGGTGCGCATACACGGTTCTGACCATCCCTACGTCTTACCCATCCCTGCAATGCACCATCTTTTGATGCTGGTGCGCAACACACACACAAACATACACACACACGCACAAACACACACACGCACACAAACACACACACACACACGTTTAATCACCATGGTGGCACAGCGCACTCGATGCCTGTAAGTCCCTTGTAGAACTGACATACACTTAGTCATGACCGCTAGCACAGCGTCTGTCATTGCACTGCACACACACACACACACACACACACAAACACCCACACACACACACACACACGATGTGGACATGGCTGATGACGCTGCTTGGATGCCACCACCACTCACACGCCCTGTTGCTGCACAGGATATGCGGACGTAGCTCACAAAACTACGATTCTTTCACTTTTTAACTGAGTCCCCATCAGTACACGCATCTGCCAATGCATAGGATGTGCAGACGTAGCTCACAAAACTACGATTTTCCCACTTTTTTAGCTGAGTCCCCATCAGTAGACGCATCTGCCAATGCACAGGATATGCAGACGTAGCTCACAAAACCGCAAGCTTGACTACTTATAATAATGAGTCCTCACCACCACACGTACCTGTCACTGCACAGGATGTGGACACTGCTTACAAAACTGCGTGCCTAGGAGTGACCGAAGCTGACTGGCGCAGCCTTGCCCTGGAAACTCTGCAGGTGTGGTCCTATTTATAAACTTCCTTGTTTCAGGGTAGAAGCTTCTCGCACTAGAGTGTGAACTCTGATTGGTTGGGAGCAACGGAGGCTGACTGGCGCAGCCATGCCCTGGAGACTCTGCAGGTGTGGTCCTATTTATAAACTTCCTTGTTTCAGGGTAGAAGCTTCTCGCACTAGAGTGTGAACTTTGATTGGTTGGGAGCAACGGAGGCTGACTGGCACAGCCATGCTCTGCAGGTGTGGCGTCCTAGTTATTGCTTCCCTGTTCTAGGAGTAGAATGGTTGAGCAATAGAGTGTGCAGACCTTTGCTGGTCACATGAAGACGCTGGCTGAAGTGATGCAGCGTATCCCTGTAAGCACCGCAGGCGTGTCGAAGGGTACTGTTGTTTTTGGAATCGGCGTTTTATAAGAAATGCATTGCATGAGAGCAGTGATTGTTGACAGACTAAATGTTTTTTGGAATTGACGTTTTATCATTGCATGAGAGCAGTGACTTTTGACAGACTGAATATAGATCAAAAAATGGTCCATCAGTTTCGCAGGCTTCACAGTGGTGACAGAGGGGCAGATGTTTGTCATGAAAAGGCAAAAGGTGTTTCGGTTTGTGAAATGCAAAATTTGTGAAAAGCAGTTGCAGCTAGGAAAGGCACCATGTTAAATCCACAAGAGTTTGATTTGTGTGTGTATCTGTGTGAATATAATATGTATAGGATTGGCCAGAGCCATATATATACACCGTACATGACCGTATATCTGGTGATTTCCATGCCAGAAGTACCGTATATGCACCATATATGTGGTTCCGGCCAACTCAAACTACACATGAGATGGTGAGTGATGTATATGAGTAGGGTGCGAGGCGCCCCCATAATATGATCATCATATACCTAATATGACTTAATCATAATGTGGGTTCCGCATAATATTATGCTGTCCGCATAATGTTATATTTTCCGCAAATGGTATAGGCGGTATATCACCGCGTACCGCAAGTGTTATTGACCCTGACGGCGTGTCCGAAGCAGTTTAATTAACTGAATTACAAGGGCCTCGCTAAGCTCACCTTGGGGTTAGTTAAATTATATTTTAGCACGAACGGGGCAAGCCTCCCCTCAAGGCCCCCAAGGGGGACAAACAGCTTGGGAGGCTGGCCCTCTCTTGGGGAGGAAGGACACCAAGAGGAAGGGCGTCTTCAATCCTTTCACATGCACATGCACACACACGTACCCGCACGCACGCACGTACGCGCACACACGTACACGGGCACACACATGCACACGCACAATTATACAACGCACGCACACATGTACGTACACAACCGTATAATCACGCACGCGCGTACACAACGCACGCACAAACATACGCGCACGCACACACACACACACACACGCGCACGCACACACACACACACAACACACACACACGCGCACGCACACACACACACACACACACACACACACACACACACGTACGTGCAAGCACGCACACGTACGCGCACACACGTACGTACGCGCGCACACACACACGCACAAACAAGTATTCAATGCACACACGTACGTACACAACTGTATACGCACACAACACACGCTCATACACATATGTGCACGCACACACGTACGCGCACGCACGTACACATGCGCGCTCACGTGTGTGCATACGCGTGCACGTGCAGCTCAGAGGGCCAAAGGCTCTCGCATAGGCCGCATCGGGGAAATAATTAAATTGCGTGCCCCTCGCATAGCTCGCATTGGGGTTTTATTCAATCGCATTGATTACGCGCCTGTACGGTAACAATATATTTTTGAATGGCGCTCAGCGCGCTGCAGACATCTGTTTAACAAATGACGGCGAAACCATTTGGGATAGAACGGGGCCCAGATGGCATGTGCTGACAGAAGCTCCTGGGGACCTGCTACACCCCGCTGGAGCTCAAGTCGCAGCTGGAGACCAGAAGCAGAAAGACCCTTGCAGGCTATGATGCAGTCAGCACCGACAGTTATTTTAGCCTTGTGCCCTGAAGTGCCAGCGTTGCAACCACCTCAATAGCCCTTGCAACTTATCCCAGTCGATCAAGCAGAATGGTGGGCAGGCCCTGCTCAGCCTGAAGGGGAGCTGATGGAGAAGGAGGATCCTGATGAGGGAGCAGGTGGGCCCCCCCAAAAGCGCAAGGCACGACAGCTCCCTGTTGGCCTTACATTCCAACATCCAAGCAGCAGCAGGACTGCCACAAGGAGCTCATGCGCTTTGTCATTGATGCTGAGCTCCCTTTCAAGAAGCTGGACAACCACCGATGGGCCAGCAGGGGTCAGCTGGGGTGCAGCTTGAAATGAAGGGCTTGGGTTACATTTGAGCAGCAGCACCAGGAGCAGTAGTCACGTCAGACGCCTTGTGTGTTAACTGCTGTTTTCCCCTTCCTCAATTGACAACTCTCTTCTCAACCACTTTATGCAGAGTTCTCACCAATCAACTCCTTGGGTCCAAAATAATTCAAGTGCACAGTATGGGAATAATTCTTGGGTTTTCTGAGTATATCATAGTGTCATATGATAATATATAATATCATATGGTATCATATGATATGGGGGAAATGTCATATTATGCCTCGCACCCTATATATATGAGTGATGCATATGGTGAGTGATGTACATGAGATGGTGGGTGAAGTGGATCGAGTGTTGGAATGGCGGCGCAACCATGGTTCAACCAAAACGCTGTGAGTCCAGCCAAAGAGCTGCGAGTGACAAGGGTTGTCCTGAGTGTGCATTGCTTGCTGTGCGCTGTGCTTTGTGCGCCCTGAAGGCCGAGCGTGCATTGCTGTAGTGTGTACACCGACTTGGTGGGCTGGGACATTGATGTGTACACAGCGACTAGGTTACTTGGCTAGGACATTTATGTGTGCACAGCGACTAGGTTGGATAGGATATTGATGTGTGCACAGCGACTAGGTTGGATAGGATATTGATGTGTGCACAGCGACTTGGTTAGTTGGCTAGGATATTGATGTATGCGTTGAGCATGTTAACGCTGACAAGCCTGTGGGCACGCTTTTGATCAGCCTTTTTTGAAAGCACAAACACAGGGTGGCTCACATCACATTTGTTCCTGAAGGTGTCACACCCACACACACTCACCTTCACAAGCACACACACGCACACATTCATACATACATACACACGCACCGTACACACACACATACACACACACTAACCTTCACACGCACGAACACCCCTCATACACTCACCTACACACGAACACACACACATACATACACATACACACACATACATACACATACACATACACACACCTAAATCATACGCTCACTTTCACACGCACACACACCCCTCATACACTCACCTACACACGCACACACACCCCTCATACACTCACCTACACACGCACACACACATACATACACATACACACACATACATACACACACATACACACACTTAACTCATACACTCACTTTCACACGCACACACACACACACCATACACACACTTACCTTCACACGCACACACACACACCTCTTACACTCACCTACACACGCACACATACACACAAGCACACACACATACATACACACACAGAGCATGCGCCTAGAAGTGGCACGCAAAGCCTTCATCCGCATCCGTGACGTACGCCACGTAGAGCTAGTAAATCGTACGGAGCAGGGCCGTAAGATGGGTGTGCCTGAGGGCGTCCTCATGGCAGAGATTATGGCCTACCAGGGCAGGTACCAGGAAGCAGCACGGCTGTACACGCAAGCAGGTGTGTGTGTGTGTGTGTGTGTGTGTGTGTGTGTGTGTGTGTGATCCGTTGTGCATAAGCATGCAGGATGGCTCACCAGTACAGCTGCACTCACTCACATGCGTGGGCCAGTTTATGATCCAGGCGCTCTTTTTAAGGCTCTGGAGGCTCTGGCTGTTCGGAAATACTAGCTGTTAAACTCGCAGGTGCTTTTGCGCAGGCTATGAATATGTCGCAGGTGTTTTTGACGCAGGCTATGAATATGTCGCAGGTGCTTTTGACACAGGCTTTGAATATGTCGCAGGAGCTTTTGCCGCAGGCTATGGATTTGTCGCAGGTGCTTTTGACGCAGGCTATGAATTTGTCGCAGGTGCTTTTAACGCAGGCTATGAATTTGTCGCAGGTGCTTTTGCGCAGGCTTTGAGTATGTCGCAGGTGCTTTTGATGCAGGCTAAGAATATGTCACTCACCTGTGTGCTCCAGCTTCTTGCAGCTTCCTCTGCGAGTGCGTTTTAATAGATTCAATAGGCTTCAAAATGTGTGGAGCACGTTTGCTTGTGCAGCTTAGCAAAAGTTATATTTGATCCAACGACGCTGTTTCGTGTGCAGGTGCATTTGAGAAGGCCATGGAGATGTTTGGAGATCTGCGCCAATTTGTGATCTGCGCCGATTTGTGTGCAGGTGCATTTGAGAAGGCCATGGAGATGTTTGGAGATCTGCGCCAATTTGTGTGCAGGTGCATTTGAGAAGGATATGGAGATGTTTGGAGATCTGCGCCAATTTGTGATCTGCGCCAATTTGTGTGCAGGTGCATTTGAGAAGGCCATGGAGATGATTGGTGATCTGCGCCAATTTGTGATTTGCGCCTATTTGTGTGCAGGTGCATTTGAGAAGGTTATGGAGATGTTTGGTGATCTGCGCCAATTTGTGTGCAGGTGCATTTGAGAAGGATATGGAGATGTTTGGAGATCTGCGCCAATTTGTGATCTGCGCCAATTTGTGTGCAGGTGCATTTGAGAAGGCCATGGAGATGTTTGGAGATCTGCGCCAATTTGTGATCTGCGCCAATTTGTGTACAGGTGCATTTGAGAAAGCCATGGAGATGTTTGGTGATCTGCGCCAATTTGACGAGGCCAAGAAGTGGGCTGAGGAGTACTCACGCACAAAGGGAGACACTGCTCAGGTAGAGTGGTAGAGTGGTAGAGTTGTAGAGTGGTGGTGAAATGATTGTGTGGTAGAGTGGTAGAGTGGAAAAGTGGCAGAGTGGTGGTGAATTAAATTGTGTGGTAGAGTGGTAGAGTGGTAGAGTGGTAGAGTGGTGGTGAAATGATTGTGTAGTAGAGAGGTAGAGTGGTAGAGTGGTGGGGAAATGATTGTGTGGTAGAGTGGTAGAGTGGTGGTGAAATGATTGTGTGGTAGAGTGGTGGTGAAATGATTGTGTGGTAGAGTGGTAGAGTGGTGGTGAATTGATTGTGTGGTAGAGTGGTAGAGTGGTGGTGTAATGATTGTCATGGTCACAAGAACCGAAACGGAAGCAGGAGACTGGGAGATGGAGTTGAAGTTGACACGCACAGAGGTCAACAGATCATCACAACATGGATGTTGAATAGACATGAATGGAAAGAAGTCAGGGACACTCGATGCATAGTTCAGTGTCCTATGTAATGCATATAATATTTCATGCACTACATACCCACACAACGAGTCTAGCACACACACACACCAAACACACACACACGCACACATGCACACACACACACACACACACACAAACACACACACGCACACGTACGCACAGGTCCAGGAGCTCATCAATAAACAAGCTGAGTGGAGTGAGGAGACCAAGAACTTTGATGGTGCAGTTGAGATGTATATCAAGGTATGCACGTTTGATGTCTGCTCCCATGTGCTTTTCAGTGAGCCTTAGCGTAAATTTTACAGTGCTTGCAGGATTTCGTTTAATGTGCATCAAGGAATGCACATTCGAATTCGATGTCTGCTCCAATGTGATTCTTAGTGAGCCTTAGCGTGAGTTCAACAGTGCTTGCAGGCTTTCGTTCAATGTGCATCAAGGAATGCACATTCGAATTCGATGTCTGCTCCCATGTGTTTTTCAACTTTTGAACTCAACAGTGCTGAAAGGATTCATTGAACGCACATCAAGGAATGCACATCCATTGTTCCCTCCCTTGTGCTTCTCTGTTAGGTCAAGTGCAATGTATAATTATGTGATCTTTGCATTATGTGAACTTTGCATTATGTGATCTTTGCAATTTATAATTATGTGATATTTGCATTACAGGTATTCTCTCCTCCCTCCCTTGTGCTTTCCTCTAAGCTCAAGTGCAATTTGTATTCGTTTGCCCTGTTCCTGATACTCGCTGTGGAAGTACACAACTTGGAGAAGCGCAAAAGGTGCACAGGCTTCAAGGAACTGCAGCATGTACAACCTGTTGCTGTCCACTCCTGAATGATGGGGAACGGGTCACCTGTGGTAGCCGCTCTTAACATTGATACGGGTCATTTGATACGGGTCACCTGTGATATCTTAACATTGATACGGGTCACCTGTGTAATCTTACCATTAAAACGGGTCACCTGTGTCATCTTAACATTGATATGGGTCACCTGTGGTATTTTAACATTGATACGGGTCACCTGTGTTATCTTAACATTGATATGGGTCACCTGTGTAATTTTAACATTGATATGGGTCACCTGTGGTATCTTAACATTGATATGGGTCACCTGTGGTATCTTGACATTGATATGGGTCACCTGTGGTATCTTAACATTGATACGGGTCACCTGTGGTATCTTAACATTGATTCAGGTCACCTGTGTTATCTTAACATTGATACGGGTCACCTGTGGTATCTTAACATTAATACGGGTCACCTGTGATATCTTAACATTGATACGGGTAACCTGTGTCATCTTAACATTGATATGGGTCACCTGTGGTATCTTAACATTGATATGGGTCACCTGTGTTATCTTAACATTGATACGGGTCACCCGTGTTATCTTAACACTGATATGGGTCACCTGTGGTATCTAAACATTGATTCAGGTCACCTGTGGTAGCCCCTCTTAACATTGATGAACAACAGAGCCCCTCTGGAAGCCCCTCTGGTATTAGCTACCGTGATACAAAAACTGCGTAGACTGACCAAAACGTAAAATCGTACTTGTGTTTGCAGGCCAAAAAGTATGACCGTGCCATCGCCATCTTAGCCAAGCACAGCTGGTGGGACAAACTGATCCTTGTGGTGCGAGATGTGCCCAAGGACGATAAAAAGAACCTCAGCGTGTGCGTGCAGCACTTCCGAAAGGTGCGCTTGTATGTGTGTGTGTGTATGGTATGTGTGTGTGTGTGTGTTAATGTGTGTGTGCGTCCGGGTTTGTCTTTGGTGGACACGTTTGACTTTTTTGTAGGCCATCAAAAGAAAATGGGGTGACTATAACAGCATCAAGTGTTGACTACTGGAAAAATGTTTGCTCTGTCTGAGCGTGGTGCATGCAACCTTGCCCTCGGTTTTTGTCGTGAGCCAATGGCATTTGAATAATGAGCAGCGCATGTGTGCAGCACTGGACGAGCTGCATGCATGTTTTTCCCCTGACTTACACAAACACGCAGACGTTGCTTTACACGTAATTGCACACACACACACACACACACACACACTCATACACTCACTCACTCACTCACTCACTCACTCACTCACTCACTCACTCACTCACTCACTCACTCACTCACTCACTCACTCACACACACACGCACACGCTTGCTGTATAGGCCAAGCAGTTTTCCTTTGCCAAGGAAACGCTGCTGAAGTTGGACGACACCACAGGCCTCATTTCCTTGTACGTGGAAGGCTCACATTGGGACGATGCATTCCTGCTGCTCAACGCACACCCAGAGGCAAGTACGGGTAAATAAAAGTTTGGTTGCCGATGCTGAATTCACATCAACAGCGCTTTCAAAGAGGGTCCCACAAATGCACGAGCCCCCAGACTAAGTGAGCATGCTGTTAACTTGTACGCAGGCATGTGCCGACGTGTACTTGCCGTACGCGAAGCACCTCATGACCCAGGACAAGTTTGATGAGGCACGCCAAGCGTATGACAAGGTAAATTGTCACACACACACACACACACAATTGGGGCTCTGCCAATCTTACAAGATGTTGGTCAGCACACGGATTCCCAGTGTGGACTTGTGCAACAAATGTTATGACATGACGTGCAAACTACCAGCCACCATCACATAACGAGCTGCACATATGCGCCACTAATATTATAATATTTGTGCAACAAATGTTATGACATGACGTGCAAACTACCAGCCACCGTCACATAAAGAGCTGCACATATGCGCCAATAATATTTCAACACTCGTGCGTGACTAATTTTGTTTTGCAGCATGACTAGTTTTGTTTTACAGCGTCACTAGTTTTGTGTTACAGCGTGACTAGTTTTGTTTTGCAGCATGACTAGTTTTGTGTTACAGCGTCACTAGCTGCGTGACCGGTATGGTTTACCATACTTGAGTGTGACTAATTTTACAAAACTATACGTTAAATCATGCTGGTTGTTTGGTTGTGGTACACATCAGAGGACTTACTCACCACTGGTAAGGCGACGCGTTAAAATATAAATCATCAACATCACCCAGAGGAACAATCAATTTTACATTGTCAATTTTATGCATCGCGTATTCAAAATCCAAACAGAAGTTTACATGTACAATGGTTACAATGGTTACAATGGGGGGTGACCTTTAGCCAGGTTGTTTGGCTGATCGGCTGCTGACTGGTCTCGGCCAGCCACAAATAAGAAGTTTACATGTACGTAGGCTTGTAGCGTAGCCTGTGCAGAAGGTGATCAGCAAGGAAGCAAGAGTCATGTTTTGTCAATGTGATGAAATAAATTTTGATGAAATAAATTGAAAGAGCCATGTACAAATGTACAAATACAAGAGCCGTGTACAAATATGTGAGGTCGGCCAGCACCATACATATAACGTATACACGGTATTGTAAGCAGAGAAGTCACCATACATACGGTCAAATGCGGTGTGTATATAGTATATACGGTTCTGGCCAACCCTACAAATGTGGCTTTCATGCCCCCCTCTCAGCAAATGCGTCAGGCGGATAAGCATTTACCTCTCAAGACCATTTACCTTTTAAGATCAGGTGCTGTATCAAAAGTTGAGATGCGTATGCTCACCGCCTGTCTATTACGCATTGTGAGTGCACCTAGGTGTCTTGTATTGCACCTAGCTGTCTTGTCTTGCACCTAGCTGTCTTGCACCTAGCTGTCTTGTCTTGCACCTAGCTGTCTTGCACCTAGTTGTGGGCACCTAGCTGTCTTGTCTTGCACCTAGCTGTCATGCACCTAGTTGTGGGCACCTAGCTGTCTTGTCTTGCACCTAGCTATCTTGCACCAAATTGTGGCCTCCTACTTGTCTTTCGCATGCCAGTTCCTTTTCTTCCACGGTCCCTGCAAGTGCCAAATCCATTCATGCTATGTTCACTGTCTGCAATGAGCTTTTTTGAAGTGCCATACATGGATGGTGTTAGGGCTGTGTCTCTTAACCAAGGGCTTGTACGTCCCACCTTGAGGTGCCTTCCATAAGGCATATGATGCTTGAACCGTGCCTCTTCACTGAGGGCCTGCACGTCCCTGTGTGAGGTGCTGGACACAAGGCGCATGATTAGGGTTGGTGAGAACTATATAAGTATATATACGCCGTATATATACGGTCGTATAATTATAAATTTCTCCGCATCTGTGTCCGTTTAATCGTATTAAAGCCTCTTTGTGAGGCGCACGATGCTTGGGCTGTGTCTTTTCACTGAGGGCCTTTACATTTCCCCTCAAGGTGTCGAATACAAGACGTACTATGCTTGGGCTGTGTCTTTTCACTGAGGGCCTGTACGTCCTAGTATGAGGTGCTTTACTTAAGGCGCACGATGCTTGGGCTGTGCCTCTTCACTGAGGGCCTGCACATTTCCCCTCAAGGTGTTGAATACAAGACGTACTATGCTTGGGCTGTGTCTTTTCACTGAGGGCCTGTACGTCCTAGTATGAGGTGCTTTACTTAAGGAGCACGATGCTTGAGCTGCGTCTTTTCACTGACGGCCTTTAAATTTCCCCTCACGGTGTCGAGTACAAGACGTACTATGCTTGGGCTGCGTCTTTTCACTGAGGGCCTTTTTACATTTCCCCTCACGGTGTCGAGTACAAGACGTACTATGCTTGGGCTGTGTCTTTTCACTGAGGGCCTTTACATTTCCCCTCACGGTGTCGAGTACAAGACGTACTACGTTTGGGCTGTGTCTTTTCACTGAGGGCCTTTACATTTCCCCTCACGGTGTCGAGTACAAGACGTACTATGCTTGGGCTGCGTCTTTTCACTGAGGGCCTTTACATTTCCCCTCACGGTGTCGAGTACAAGACGTACTATGCTTGGGCTGTGTCATTTCACTGAGGGCCTTTACATTTCCCCTCACGGTGTCGAGTACAAGACGTACTATGCTTGGGCTGTGTCTCTTCACTGAGGGCCTGTACATTTCCCTCAAGGTGTCGAATACAAGACGTACTATGCTTGGGTTGTGTCTCTTCACAGGGGGGTTTCCCTGGCATGGCAACCCGCATCCTGGAGCAGCTGGCTGCCAATGCGGTGACCGAAAACCGGTTCGACGACGCGAGCTATTTCTTCTTCAAGCTGTCCATGGAGGCTTTGAAGGTGGGCTGCGCCTCTGCGTCATGTGTGTGTGTGTGTGCATGTGTGTGTGTGCATTTGCGTGTTTGTATGTGTGTGTGCATGTGGGGGGAGTGCGCATGTGCGTTTGGTTTGTGTGTGTGCATTTGGGGGGGTGCGCATGTGTGCTTTAGTGGTAGCTAATGCGCACGTCCACAGCTCCTGCTGAGCTTGGCTGATGTGTAAAGTTGGCCAGAACCATATATATACGGTGTATATACAGTATTTTTAGCAGGGAAATCACCAAATATACGGTCATATACAGTGTGTATATACGGTTCTGGCCATCCCTCCTGATGTGTATGGCAAGCCTCCCTTTTGCATGCTTGACCTGCATAACAATTAGGGTTGGCCAGAACCATGTGCATACGGTGTATATACGGTATTTCTAGCAGAGATTTCGTCATGTACACTAAAAACTACGGCTCTGGCCACCCCTACAATCCACCCTCTGTGTGTACGGTCATATATGTGTGTACTTACGATTCCAACGCCTCTGTGTTGCGCTGTGATTTGTGCACAGGGCTGAAGTTGCCTCCTAGCACAATGACCTGGAGGGCCCGCAACGTCATTGTCTCCGCCTTTGCTGTGTGCTGATGTGCAGCAGACCACATGACTCTTATGTGTTGTGTGCATGTTTGCACAGGGCATCAAGACCCCTCCTAGCACAATGACCCTGGAGGACCGCAAGCTGCTGGACCGATTCAGTGATTTGTACGACAAGGCAGAGGTGAGTGACCTGGCGAGTGAGCTGCAACTAGATGAGTGATCTGGCGAGTGATCTGTGACTAGGTGAATGATCTGGCGAGTGATCTGTGACTAGGTGAGTGATCTGGCGAGGGATCTGTATGAATTGAGGGTCCTGTACGACAAGGCAGCGGTGAGAAATGCACAGCTCTGCACAGGTGCAAGTGGGAAAAGCTTGGGGTTGACCGGAACCATATATATACGGTGTATATACGGAAATTTGGCAGGAAACCACCAAATATACGGTCATGTACAGTGTATACATACACGGTTCTGGCCAACCCTAGTCATTTGCACCGCAAAGTACAGGTGCAAGGGTAAAGCTGCAAAGATATGTACGGTCATATACAGTGAAATAACCCTTTTATCCCTATTGACCCTAGTCATGGGCACAGCAAAGCAAAGGTGCGACAGGGTAGAGCTGCAAAGACATGTACGACGCAAAGCAGAGTGCGATGCGTTTTTCTTCTTTTGGTCATCAGGGATGAGCCATTATATGCAGCCAAGATCATGCTTGCACTTTGGTGCATTAAACAAGAGAAAGTGTTGCAACAGTGTGGTGTGTTGGGTTAGGATCCCCAAACAAAACTCGTCAATGCCAGGGACACGACTGCAGAGAGCTGGTGTTTAACTGGGTTGAACGTTTTTCGGTTCGTTTAGATGGTTACCTTACCGGCCGCTCCATGGTCTTCGGTTCAAGGTACGCTTATGACCTTGGAAAAACTGCTGACCGCTTACAAAGTGAACACGCGCTTTTTCTTCTTGGTAAGCCTTGGAACAACTGCTGACCGCTTACAAAGTGAACACGCGCTCTTCCATCTTGGTAAGCCTTTGAAAAACTGCTGACCGCTTACAAATTGAACACGCGCTCTTCCATCTTGGTAAGCCTTTGGAAAAACTGCTGACCGCTTACAAATTGAACACGCGCTCTTTCTTCTTGGTAAGCCTTGGAAAAACTGCTGACTGCTTACAAAGTGAACACGCGCTCTTTCTTCTTGGTAAGACATTGGAAAAACTGCTGACCGCTTACAAAGTGAACACGCGCTCTTTCATCTTGGTACGCCTTGGAAAAACTGCTGACCGCTTACAAAGTGAACACGCGCTTTTTCTTCTTGGTAAGGAGTACAAGCTGACTCACCTTGGTGAGGAGCATTTGATTTTGAAGGTATTACACCAGATCAAGGGCAGATAGCAAACTCCCTACTACGTGAGTAACTAAAGGAAAATTGAAAGAAGGGCAGCAAGAGAGGCTGGTTGGACAGGAAAAAGGAGGCGAGGGGGGAGGCTTTTTAAAGGGATTAAGGTTCAGGTGGCGAAAAAGAAATCAAAGGGAGCATTATAATCTGGTGAGGAGCACAAGCTGGCCCTCCTGGGCTTACTCTCAGCCAACAAACACAACATAAAATGTTTGAAGCCACCATACGTTCACATATTTATCGGATTTATATTGATTTTGTCAAGCCCTCCTTTGATTGTCACTCACCATTTTTACCGTGCATGCTTGCATTAGGTTGCCCCCGTGAAAAACTCACCCCCCTGCCAGCCAAATAGTCTCACTTAACTTAGCTCAAGTATATCTCTGCGAGTAAAAACCGGGCTGAAACTCGCAGTAGGTAAGGAGCGACAGATTTTTCTCTTTTTCCCCTGTGTCCCTTGTGTGACTGCCTCCCTCTCGCCGGCTTTCCCAGTACCCCTGTCCCAAATTCGACCTTGCAGCATTGTTATACAACATTTATAATGCATATATACTGAAGCAGAGGTCGATCGGGGCAACTTCAGAAATGCACCTTTTCCCTGCCAGTGGGTGCTAAAATCGCAGCGGGCCCCACAGAATCCCCCAGAATGCCAAATTTCCAGAAAATGTCAATGATTTAGATATAGCATAAAGTATGTATCATTCAGATGAGGAATAGGGGGGTTTGAATTGGGTGGAGAGCTAAGTGAGACTGGTAGAGTGGGTTTTTCACGGGGGCGACCATTAGCAGTGCTTACATGCATACATATGTGCACAGGCTAACAGTGTTGTGTACATCAAGGCCGTGCGCAACCACGTGCACACACACACACACACACACACACACAGGAGCTCTTGCACCTTACCAACTACATCCAATGTGACAACCTACGCAGGTGTACTACACGTACAGCATCATTTTCAAAGAGGTGCTCAACACACAGGAGCTATTGGCACGTACTGACTGACTGCATCCAATGTGACAACATACGCAGGTGTACTACGCGTACAGCATCATCTTCAAAAACGTGCTCTCTCCCTTCAAATCGGTGCATCCCGTCACGCTCTTCAACTGTGCACGCTTCCTGCTCATGAGGACCCTCAACCGGCCCGCCCCCATGGGGGTGTCGATGGTGCATGTGGTCTACACACTAGCCAGACATGCCATAGAGCTGGGAGCGTTCAAGCTCGCCCGCTTTGCGTTCAACAAGCTGCAGGTGTGTGCGTGCGAGGCTACCTGAGCGTGTGTTTGTATAGACGTGTTTGTTTGGTTGGGCAAGACATAGAGCATGTGGTCTACACACTAGCCAGACATGCCATGGAGCTGGGCCATGGAGCATGTGGTCTACACTGTGTGCGAGGCTGTGCGTGCGAGGCTGAGCGTGTTTTTGTATAGATGTGTGTGTGTGTGTGTTTGTGTCCGTTTGGTTGGGCAAGCCAGGGAGCTGGGAGGATTTCAACTTACCTGCTTCGTGTTGAACACGCTGTATGTATGCGTACAGCGGTAGGTCCAGATGTTTGTACTTGTGTGCTTGTACAACTGAAGGTGTCTTCTCAGTTACATGCAGCGTTAGGCTGCCCATGCATTGTTTTTTTCTTGGGTTGTCATGCTGCCTTTGCGACCTCAACGCTACAAATGCTTGCTCTGCAAATTAGTCACATCAATCCCCCCTTTTCTCCACCAACTCATAATGTTAGGCTCTTTGTACCAAAGTTACTCCCTTCTCTTTGATAATGCAAGGAGTGGTATCACGCATCCTGTTCTCAATATACTTGTTTATGTCTTTTCCCCTCCATTGCCTATCACACATGTATAGGGTTGGCCAGAACCGTATATGTGCACCGTATATGACCGTATGTATGGTAAATTTCCTGCTAGAAATACCGTATATGCACCGTATATACCTATAAATGTATGGTTCTGGCCAACCCTAAATATACTTGTTTTTATGTCTTTTTCCCTCCACTGCCTATCACACATGTACACGCTCTGTACTTACTCTGTGTGCCTCGCCCAATTCGATAATACAGGGAGAGGCCTATTCTTAATAAACTTGTTTATGTCTTTTTCCCTCCACTGCCTATTTTACATGTACACGCTCCTTTTCCTTAGTTAATGTGGGGAGTGGCTTTCACTGCCTGCGTAGTTTTATCTTTTTTCTTTTTCGTACACGCTCTGTACTTACTCTGTGTGCCTCGCCCAACACTTCCACGTTGCAGACGCTTGTTTTGCCACCCCAAGTCCAGTCAGAGGTTGATGTGCAGTCCATTTTAGTGCGGGCTCGTCCCTTCCACGACGCGGAGGAGCTGCTGCCTGTGTGCTATCGCTGCTCCACCACCAACCCACTGCTCAATACACAGGTGTGTATGTTTGTGAGTGCCTGTGTGCTATCGCTGCTCCACCACCAACCCACTGCTCAATACACAGGTGTGTGTGTTTGTAAGTGCCTGTGTGCTATCGCTGCTCCACCGCCAACCCACTGCTTAATACACAGGTGTGTGTGTTTGTAAGTGCCTGTGTGCTATCGCTGCTCCACCACCAACCCACTGCTCAATACACAGGTGTGTGTGTGTAAGTGCCTGTATGCTATCGCTGCTCCACCGCCAACCCACTGCTTAATACACAGGCGTGTGTGTAAGTGCCTGTGTGCTATCGCTGAGTGTGTGTATGTGCCCGTGTGCTATCGCTGCTCCACTTTCAACATAACTGCTAAACACACAGTGTGTGGGTATGTGGGCATGTTGGTGTGGGTGTGCCTATTTCAGCTCCCCCCCCTCCCACCCACATCAAGGATCCCTCTTCCTTATACTATTTTTCGCATAGCTGCGCTACGATTGTATTCATCTGCCCACTCATTCCATCATCCTCATGCATCTACACCACACGCTTACCTCTTTACAGAACATCTTGCATTTCCACGCACTGGGGGCTTGGCTAGAACCGTATCACGATGAATAATTAGCTGGGAGCTTTTGATTCATACGACATACACTGAAAGATGCATTTTACGGCAACCCTTTGACGCGCTCATCTGTGGTACTTGCATGTATGGTCATTGCTCTCACACCTTCTGGTACTGTCTGGTGCTGTGCGCCTTTGTAGATCTGGCACTGTGCGCGCTTGTAGATCTGGTACTGTGCGCCTTTATAGATCTGGTACTGTGCGCACTTGTAGATCTGGCACTGTGCGCCTTGTTGATGTGGTATCTGGTACTGTGCGCCTCTGTAGATCTGGTACTGTGCACGCTTGTAGATATGGTGCTGTGCGCCTTTGTAGAAAACACAGCTAGTGAATATCACTTCCCACATTATTTTAGGAAAAACAACTGCACTGCCTTTGCTTTAGCCCGCCCCTCTGCTCACCCATTGCCACTCTTTAACATTCCACGCGAATAGAAAATGTTTTACACTAATCATTGTTTTTCCCTGTCAACTTACTCAAACAGGGCGAATGTTGCCTTAAACGTTGTCCTTCTAAACAATGCACTCAAGCAGATCGGCTTGAGCCTAATCCATCGCCTCTCCTTGGCATTTCATTCGAGCAGAGAGAATTGCAAGAGAATTGCAAGAGTATTGCAAGAGTATTGCAAGAGAATTGCAAGAGTATTGCAAGAGTATTGCAAGAGAATTGCAAGAGAATTGCAACAGAATTACAAGAGTATTGCAAAAGAATTACAAGAGTATTGCAAAAGAATTGCAAGAGAATTGCAAGAGGATTCAAGAGAATTGCAAGAGAATTACAAGAGTATTGCAAAAGAATTGCAAGAGTATTGCAAGAGAATTGCAAGAGAAATGCAAGAGAAATGCAAGAGTATTGCAAGAGAATTGCAAGAAGACTGCAAGAGAATTGCAAGAGTATTGCCTCTTCTGAAGTTTTTTGTTCTTCCAGCTTTAAAAACTGCGTACTTTCGTAAACCATCCCCCCTCCTGCACGTGTCACTTTAACAGGGCGACTTTTGCATAAACTGTGGCGCCCCTTTTATCAGATCCTTCGTGACATTTGAGCACCTGCCTCTGGTGGGTACATTTCAGATCCTTTGTGACATTTCAGATCATTTTTATCAGATCTTTTGTGACATTTCAGATCCTTCGTGACATCTGAGCACTTGCCTCTGGTGGGTACATTTTTGGGGGGCAAGCGGGGGGATTTTTGCGCTGTGTGTTTGTGTGGAAGCTTGTGTGTGGGACGGTACGGTTTGAGGGTGTTTGTTTTATGTGTATATGTGTGCGCGTGCGTGCGTGTGTACGTGTGTTTTTGTGCCCCTGCTGAGTACAGTGGGTGGGGGCGTGGGGCTGTGCTGTGTGTTGTGTGTTCAAGTGAGAGTATGTGTATGCTGTACATGTAAAAGTGTGTGTGCAATTATGCATGTGTGTGTCTGTGTGTGCTGCTTGAGGAAGGAGAGGGGGCTGTGTGTAGAGTACATACGAGTGCCTCATATGCACATTTATGGTACCATTGGTGTACTGTCTGTCAATTACTGAGTGATGTGTATACTTTGGTGTGCCTGGGTACATGTGGGTGGACTGCACACGTACAGTGTTTGAGGGTGCGTGCTTCCTTGACTGTCACAGCTGTGCTTGCATGCATGCAACACTGTGCTAAACTGAATCATGTGTAAAGTTGGCCAGAACCCAGGAGGGCAAAAAAAAAAAGGAGTGGAACACCCCTCAAAAAATGGGTGGGACCCCCTCTGAACCACCCACCCACCCCAAAACACCCCTTGCAGTAACCCTACGCGGACAAAAAGGGTATCAATCTGTTCCTTTTTCAATTCCTTATCCATCTACATACTCAACATACTGAAAAAGTGAGTTGCAGCAGAGTTATGGGACAATAATTGAGCAGCGGACGCCCATGCATACCTGCCCTTCCAGGCATCCACAACTTGCTTGCAAGTCCACTAACTGCCCTCCTGACTTCACCATTTATAATTACATCATACATTATCGCTATCCTGGAAGTTTGAACTGATTTGCTGCATGTTCACCTTTACACCCCCTGCCGCCCACACCCTTGCGCGCGTGGCACTGACTCCCAGCCATGCACACAGACCCCCCCTTTACTCAACTTACCCAAAGAGGGTGCCGATAGACAGTTTTCGAGCTCAGGAATTTAATGGTGTCTTTAGAATTCTGTAGTAGTGGCCCAGAAAAATTCTGGAGGGGGTGCCCCAAAAAGTCGAATCCCCCCTCAACCACCCACCACCCCCCCCCTCCTCGGATCGGTCCCATGCATATACCAATCGACAGCTCTTTATCCCAGGATTCCGAATATATAGTTTTTAGCAGGGCGGACAGGGGTGTTCCAAAAGTTGTGCTTCTTGCAGCCTCCTGCAGAACCATACATTTATTGGTATATACGGTCTACATCATACAATATTTTTAGCACGAACATCACCATATATACGGTTATATACGGTGCAGATATACCGTGTTGCCAACCCTACAAATGTGTCCTTAATGCAGCAGTTAGCAAATTTTTTCCACGTTGGTGCAATTCAACAGCAGCTGTGTTAGCTACAGTCTCAAGAGACCTAGCATTGTTTGTAGAGGGCTCTGGCAATTTTGCAATTTGGCATTGCCTGAGCAATGCTCAGTGAGAGAGAAAGAGACGGACGCTTTCTAGAAACGTCACGTCTGCGTTCGTTCCTTGGGAAAGAAAATAGATAAAGAACGCAGATATAGTGTAAACGCTACCGCCTTTGGATAGGGAGTCAGATAACAGGGTCTTCTTTAGCGCCAGAGTCACTGTTTTTATGCACAGCTGGCGTGGGCAAGCAAGGCTTGCTGCAAACAAGTGGGCTAGTCTGAATCAAAGGAGCCTTTTAAATTTTCTTGGGCATTAGAAGCTTATGAATCGAAGGAGCCTTCTTAAATTTTGGGCTTAAGAAGGGTTGCTTAAGCCGTTTAGGGCCTCAGAGCTGTGTTCACTATTTAATACAGGCCTCAATTGTATTTTGAATGCTGTGTAGATGCACGCGTGTATGAAAAAATGGATTTTGAGCTGGGTGCAGCCTCGCGCATGAAGACACGCTGCACGGAATGCAATGCTCATGCACCTTACGACGTTTCACACACGCGCATACATGGTTGCAGGTGGAGTTTGAGCTGGATGCAGGCATCACAGATGAAGAGGCAAAGAAGTTGTTAGGGGAAGATGCTGGGTCTTCTGGCAAAGCAAAGTGCGATGATTTGTGTGTGTGTGTGTCTGTGTGTATTGTGTGTTGGAGTGTTGGCTCTGCGTAGCTTTACAAAGCAAATGCTTAACTTCGTTGTTCTAGATTACATGTTGGCATGTTTCCAGAAAGTAGCTATGAAGCAACACTGGGCAGGAGGAGCAAACAGTGACGAACCTTAACAATATGATTTCTCTCTCTCTCTCCCTCTCTCTCTCTCTCTCTCTCTCTCTCTCTCTCTCCCTCTCTCTCTCTCGCTCTCTCTCTCTCTCCCTCTC
>Ga0307968_1000756_pt1 | contig 24566 bp, 30 predicted proteins | sample OrgLakmetagen650_FD_201834 | JGI IMG/M metagenome (GOLD analysis project Ga0307968, IMG submission 201834) | Saline water microbial communities from Organic Lake, Antarctica - #650 | ecosystem: Environmental > Aquatic > Non-marine Saline and Alkaline > Saline | place: Antarctica: Organic Lake...
CAAAGTATATGGTCGTATATTGGGTGATGTTTGTGCTAAACATGCCGTATGTACATTGATATATAATATATATGTAATGTTGGCCAGAACCATATATATATATAATATATATATATATATATATATATGTGTAGTAGTACACAGGGTACCCAAATTATTCGGGTACACCCGGAACAGCCTGTAAAAATTTTCAGGATCTCCCGCAACTGCTTTTAAAATTATTCAAGGCGTCAGACTGGATAGACTGAATAGACTGAAGGCGTTATAAAAAATCCCAAGCGCAATGTTACTCTTCTTCAAGCACTGAAGGAGTCAAGCAGGAGTCAAGGGTGAAAATTTTGCTAGATAGTTACATGTCTTCAAAAGCACTCACTGCCATCGCTAGAGGTTATATCCTCATACGTATGTGTGTGTATGTGTATGTGTGTGTGTGCGTACGTGCGTATGCGTGTGTTGTGTAAGTGCATTTGTGTGCTTGTGTGTGCGTGTGTGTGTTGTGTGTGTGTGCGTGCGTATGTGTGTGTTTTGTGTGTGTTTGTGTGTGTGCGTATGTGTGTATATGCATGTGTGTGTATACGTGCATGTGTGTGCGTCTGTATGTGCATATTTTTGTGTGTGTGTGCGTGTGCATGCGTGTGTGTTTGTGTGTGTGTGCGTGTGTGTGTGCGTGTGTGTTTGTGCGTGCGTGTTTGTGCGTGCGTGTGCAAGAGTGTGTGTGTGCGTGCGTATGTGTGTGTGTGTTGTGTGTGTGCGTGTGTGTATGTGCGTATATGCATGTGTGTATGCGTGTATGTGTGTATGTGTGTGTGCGTGTAATGCATGTGCGTATGTGTGTGTGCTTGCATGCACAAGACCACTAGACATTGCTTGAGCTTCAAGCATGGCTGCTGGTTGAGGCCTCGTCAGGGCCAAAGGCAGGTGGAGGGGGGAGAGCAGAGGGAGGAGGAGCGGGGCGCTTCTAGAGTCAGTCAGTTTGGTGCAAGCTGCCAAGGTGCCTGCCATGCAAGGTTGCAAGCATTCAAGCCCAGAACTCGTATGCTTCGTAGGGAGGCCTGGTCAGGAGGAAGCGCCCTGCTGGCTGGCCCCTTCCCCTTTGTGCTGGCTGGCCCCTCCCCCTTTCTGCTGGCTGACCTTTCCCTCTTCTTCCCAAAGTTCACTGCAAACTACCCGGAACTGCATATAAAATTTTACCGGGTCTCCGAGACCCGGACCGGCTTTGGACAGCCCAAAATTTTGCTATCTATTCCGGTTCCCGGACGGGATGTACATCCCTGATATATATACGGTGTATACACGGAATTTTTGGCCGGGAATTCACCAAATATACGGTGCATATATACGGCCAGGCCAACCCTATATATATGGTTCAGGCTACTGTATATGGCCACTGTATATGACCGTATATTGGGTGATTTCTGTGCTAAACATGCCGTATCTACACCGTATATATGTATGGTTCTGGCCACTGTATATGGCCACCATTTATGACCGCACATTGGGTGAATCCCGTGCCATTTCTGCTCTGTATGTAAATGGTTCAACAACAGCAGTTCCCTCTACATTCATTGGCCATTTAGTTGTTGGTCCTCTTGAAGCAAACGCGAAAGCAAACGCGAAGCAATGGTAGGTCCTCTTGAAGTTGTTGGTCCTTTATTAAGTTGTTGGTCCTCTTGAAGTTAATGGTCCTCTTGAAGTTGTTGGTCCACTTGAAGCAAACGCAAAAGCAATGGTCCTCTTGAAGCAAACGCGCTCTTTCATGTGGCCCATGCCTGCAACCTATGTTGAAGCTGGAACCCATGATTTGTTGAGACAGTCCCGTGTCTAGCTCCAAGGTTTGTGGTATACACACCGTGGCATGTGTGTGCTTACAATAAGCATTTGTGATGCAACCCCCCTGCGTTCTGCGTCCTGCCCCCAGGATTGTGGTACACACACCGTGGCACGTGTATTTACAATAAGCATTTGTGATGCAAACTTTCTGCATTCTGTGTCATGCCCCCAGGTTTGTGGTACACACACCGTGGCACGCATTCCGTATGCCTCATCTGGCAGAGGCAGGGCAGCAACAGAGGGCAGCGTGGCAGCATCAGGCACAGCAGCAGCAGCAGCACAGCCCTGGAAGAGAGGCCAGTGCTGCTGCTGGAGGGAGTCACGGTGGTGCTGGTGCTGGTGCTGGTGCTGGTGCTGGTGATGGTGATGGTGATGGTGTTAATGCTGGTGCTGGTGCTGGTGCTGGTGCTGGTGCTGGTACTGGTGTTGATGCTGGTGCTGGTGCTGGTGCTGGTGCTGGTGTTAATGCTGGTACTGGTATTGGCGCTCCAAGAAGAGGGCACGACCCGGTAGGTTCTGGAAGCAGCGCGGGGGCAGGGACATTGGGGGGGCAGGGAGGAGGGGGAGAAGGAGTGCTAGTTGTGGTGGCATTGTGCTGCACACAAGCACGAGGCTGATGCTTTACATTTGAATAAGCGTGTTAGTAATTGAGGATTTTAAGGTTTTGAAGCACGAGGCTGATGTTTTTGTGTGAAAAGCATGTCAGGAATTGCTGCCGAGGTTGATGCTTTTTTGTGTGAGAGAAGTGTGTTTAGGATCGAGGCTTGAGGCTGATGGTTTTCGTGTGAGAGAAGTGTGTAAAATTATGGCGTAAGACTGATGGGTTTTCTGTAAAAATTGCGTCCTTAGAACTGTGGGCCGAGACTAATGCTTTTTGTGTGAAAGATCCAGGCCTGAGACTGTTAAATAAATTGTTTAATCGATGTTTTGAAATGACTGTTTTCCCCATATTTACTGTATGAGAGGCACGCAGTAAAGATGTCTGGTTTGGGTCAACATTTGCTTAGCCTGTCTTTCTGTACAGATTCTGCACACATTATGGCATCTGATCGATCATTTAACAGTTACTAAGTAGTTTACTAATGAGATGAAGGGTCCAGCACAGAAATCAGTCTTGTGGCAATTACAGAGAGCGAGTAGAAAGCAAAATGAATGATAATGTAAGTACCTATCAGTAAGAGACTCCGTCGGGAAATCGTGTTTAGTTATCCTTTTTGGTGTCTTTTACTTGCTAATGCTTGTGCTTTAAAGCATGTTTATGTTTATGTGTAGGTTTGTTGGTACTTAATGATTGTCAAATTATTGCACACCAGTCATACGAATTATGCTGTCTTCATTCCGTGGTCTTACATTTGGCTCTGGCTAGCGATTACTTGGTATTTCATTGTGCCCTTTTTGATTGGCGAGAAATCTATATCAACGTAGTGTACCTGTTTTCGAATTGCCTGGTTCCTTTTTTTAGCATCTGTCAGATTAAATCGCTGTCACTCCGAGTACAGGACTCAGGACATCTAATTATTTGTCCTTTGGACCAAGAAAGGCCTCCCAGCAAGGTGGAAAACCACCCAGCAGAGGAGTGTGTTTGCATCGCTATACGCCTAAAATGCTTCTGCCAGTGTTATGTCTCCAACGCTTTGCGTTCTCTGCTCATACTCATGTGTGTGTATATGTGTACGTATGTGTGTGTGTCTATCTCTACCAGTGCTACTCGTTTATGGTTGGATGCCGCAGGTTCAGTCAAATAACTCAGACTTCTTCGGTCTCATCACGTTACACGTTATTATGACTAGGCAAACAATCCGTCCATCAGGCTCTTTTTATTGCCTCAGGTTTTGCCTTTCTTCATTCATTTATCACCTCTTACTTATTTTCCTAAGAGAACAATATGGCACTGGCTGAGACCAGTTCTTTTTTACAACCTTACGTTTACTTTACGCTGGCTGATCCAGCATTGCCTATCAGTCCAACATATGTGGCTGCCGGTTACCCCCTTTGTGAACCTCTTTGTAACCCCTTTACATGGTACAGTGTCTCTTGAGGATCCCCTCTAATGGTACCTCTTAGAGTGCTCGCGTGTTTTGGATGTTATTAATAAAACTGGCATATCCAGCTTATTGAACAAAACACAGAAAATTTCATTGTCAACCAACCAACTGCGGGTCACACATTCTGTTGCTGCAACTGATTGGGTGTGATACACCATGCACTCCTAGTGCTGACCTACACAGCCCTCACGCTGCCTGTCATCATACTGCCTGTCGTTTGTCACACACCAACATAAATATTTCTTTCTAAGCTGCCTGTGCCCTTTGTGACGATGGAAGGAGAAGGTAAGTCAAGAAGAAAGATTGCAGTGACTTGACAATGAACCTGAATGCCTTTCAGACAGCAGAGCAGGGGCCCCATTATTAGAGAGGAAGGGGGGCAATGCAGATAGAGTACTAAGCACAGATAGAGCAGGTTTGCAACACAGGAGTCTTGTGGCGCTTCAAATAAGGTGCAAGGAAAAGCCTTATTAATACAGCATTGACAAGCAATGCAAGGTTTATGAAAAGAGGAAACAAGGAATAGAGAACGTACCTAAACGAATTTGCCGTCAGGAAGAAGAAGAATAATGAAAGAACTAAGTACTCCTACCGACTAGCAACTAAAACTAATAAATAATTTAACTTGCTATGGTGCAAGGTAGCTGATCCCTTTGTATCCCTTGCAACTCCACACTTTGCTTTTGTGGTGGAGGAATTTTACGGTACCCGGTACCACAGCGACTCCTTTTCCTCAAGTAATGCAGGGAGTAGTTTTTACTGCCTGCGTAGTATTTTCGTTTTCTTTGCATACAACTGTTGTTACAACTTGGATGCTCTGGTGGACTCTGAAGGATCTCTGGCTCTACCACTGAAAGAACCCCCTTTACAACCCTCACAGCGTTGCTGCTGCTGCTGCTGCTGCTGCTTGCCACCTCCTTGCAGCACTCCCGCTGACTCCCTCCCTGCAGACAGTTCCCTATTGAGCGTGCTGTCGATCGAGCTTGCCCCATCCTGACAAGCTTGACAGCTGCACCTGCTCCTGCTGCCAACACCAGCGTTGCTGTCGTCCATACTGCTGTTCCAAACAGCAGGAGGTGGGTGCAAGAGGATGGCGTGGGGGTGGGGTTGAAGGGGGAGAATGAGGGCAGGGCCTATGTCGCCAAGGGATGGACAGCCTGTGTTGGGTGGCCGTGAGCATGCGTGCAAAGGGTTGATGTATGAAGTATGGGCACAAGGTATTTGCCTTAAATTTTGGTGTGAGTATTACATGCAGACACACACGACATATTTGTATATGACATGTGTTTGTTGAAATCCTTCACTGAGAAACACATGTGTATATTGAGAAACAAGGTTAGAGGATGTACGTGTTTTGAGAAGAAGGTTTTGAGAAGAAAGAGAATGTACGAATGTGTATATTGAAAAACATGGTTAGAGAATGTACGTGTTTTGAGATGTCGCCCAATGTGGCCAGGTCAAAAGTAAAACAGCCTGCAAGTTTGTACTGCCAGTTACGAGCAGTAACGAGCAAAGCAAGCAGCTTGAAAGCAGTGCTTCAAAATCCCACAACAACGTACAGTGCCTGAGGGCACGTGGGTCAAACTTAACGTGCGTTCGTACCAGTGGAGGCACATTTGATGATGGAGCACTTTGTCTCAATTATACTTTGGCCAGTACGGTCCAGCTTCCTATTTAAAGGCCTTGAGCACAGAAACACGTATACACACACCCGCACTCACGCAACTCACACACATACACATATAGCACACACAAACACACATATGCACATACAGCACACACACAGCTGCACCTGCGAGCGCCATTGCGAGCTCCAGCTCGTCTTTTATAAGCCCCAGAGCACGCTCCACCCCTGGCTGTCCGCCCACAGCTAGTGCGTACAGAAGGGGCCGGCCAAGCAACACGATGTCCGCTCCTAAAGCCAGAGCTTTTAGGATATCGGTGCCCCGGCGCACGCCACCATCCTGTTTGTGTGTTTTTGAGTGTGTGTGTGTTAGTGAGTGTGTGTGTGTATGTGTGTGTGTATGTGTGTGTGTTTGACTGGATGCGCATACATAGGTGTGGGCAAAAGGGTTGATCATAAGTCAGATTGTGCAGCGAAATCCAGCACATGCTTGCAGGTACAACAGCAGACCTAAACCTATGCAGTTGACAGCCAGCGGCGTACACACACCATACATGACACACCACGCACCATACATGACACACCACACACCATACATGACACACCACACACCATACATGACACACCACACACCATGACACACCACGCACCATGACACACCACACACCATGACACACCACATTACACACCAGCTAGCGGCGTACACGCACCATGAACACTGGCACCCGTTTTTTCACAGCGCGGACGATGGAGGGAAGCACCTGTTGCGTCAGCATTAAGACAAGAGGGTTAGGATATTTTTAATAGAGCTTTCTCCTTCTTTCCCTGGCGATTCTTCTATACCCTTCAAATTTGGAGTGCAACGCTGCTCAGTTCCATACAAGCATCCAAACACATACACACACGTGCATAAGCACACACACACACAATCACACACATAGTCACACATACAGGCACGCAAACAAACACACAACCATCAAAACATCACCTCAAGGGCGGATGGTGCGTAGTCCAGCTGTCGGCCACCTGAAACACAACAGACAGCATCAGACATAGACACAGGAGTGTCATCACGTTTGTTGAAAGAGGCGCAAATTTGTGACAAGCGCTCACTTCTCACACAAATGAACTAACCAGCAGGTGTTTGATGGCCGCCTTTATACCTGATGCTGTGATATCAGCTGGATGACATAAATAAAACAACTCATGAGAAATGTGTTCCACACTTTTTCACGATGTGTTCCACACTTTCTTTCTGTGCACTGATGCCAAACAAAATTTAATCAAGTAAAACGCCTTTACCTGCAAATCCCTAAAACACACGCAACAAAACTGTACATGGAAGCTTTTATTTTATAGAGTGCAATCAGTTGTGAATTTGAGTCCTGGATTTGTACGTCAGTGTTTACATTTCATATTATAGTTTCTCGAACAAGCTTCCTCAACATCCAACGGAAGAGTACACCACATAAAATGCACACACATACATACATACACGCATGCATGCATACACCACATGCAATACACACACATACATACACCACATGAAATGCACACACATACATACACGCATGCATACACACACGCACAACACAGCTCAGTAAGGAAGCTACCAGAATGCACACCCCACCACACACCATGGTTTGACACCGATATGCCGTCAACCCCTGCTTGCAACGCAAGCTCCACATCCTCTGCAGCTAGGAGGCCCTGTGGGTCAGATGTGCACGAATGGTATGTGTAGGGTCGGTCAGAAATATGCGTGCATACCGATACCTACAATGTATGTACATGGTTATTATCATTAGTACTGGAAGCGCATGGTCATATGCTTTGTACGTACAGTTTTGGTCAACCCAGGCATGTATGCACTGCAACCAATGTGAGCAGCGTGTGCGCACCTGGCATGATCAGGCACTAATTGTGCACACAATAATCTAAGAGCGCACGCCCAGAAACAGCACATACACAAACTCACACACACACAAACACCTGCTGATGGCCCAAATAAAATGATGTTTAAAGGCGCTCAAAGAAGCATCAAACTTCCTGACAGCAAACACAGGCACGTACAAACGCGCACAAACATACATGTATACACACACAATCACAAGCACAACACACACACACGCATCACGCATGCGCTCACACGCGCTCACACAAGAAGCTGAAGGGGCCACAGCTCTATACTTGATTATCTGGACAGGACATCATGTGCGCAAACACCAACCTTGATGATGATGGGCAGCTTTGTGATCGTCTTCAGCCACGGCACAAAGTCCCATGTCAGCGAGTCATGTACTTCCTGGGGTTAAAATTCGTCGGGAAGATTACGAGGAGCATCAGTGATTTATAGGGTTGGCCAGAACCATATACATACGGTGTACATACGTTATCTTTGGCAGGGATATCACCAAATGTACGGTCATCTATGATGTGTATATACGGTTCTGGCCAACCCTAGTGACTTGTCAGACGTTGCTACACGTACGAAACTGTAAACAGTCTCTCACGGGCGAAAGGGTGCTGTACAGTGCTTTTGGAGGTGACAAGTATAACATTGTTGATCCTGCTGTAGTGTAAAGTGCAATTAATGATAAAAAGAGGAGAGGAAGAGCGGGAATGGTGGAAGCCGCGGGCAAGGCAGCCTAACCTGTGACATTTTGTGGAAAGGCATGCAGTAAGAGTCAAGTCTGCTAGGTGTTGATGGAACTAACGCACCAACAACCAAATTGTACGCGTAGTATTAGAAAGCCAAATAAAATAGGATGGTGGGAACTGACCCTGGATTTTTCCGATTCTCGTTTTGCAAAGCAAGACAGAAAGCGTGCAATATATGCGTTTAATCATTTTTGTTGGTCGTCAATTTTTGGATGTGGAGCTGAATAAGCTCATATTTGCCCTTGTCTGCGTAAAAGAAAAAGCTTACACTTCTTCACCAGCCTTCATTGCAGTATTGTATACGAACGTCTTGTCGTTTTAATGAAGGAGCGTGATGAAGAGCATTGTGGAAACCATTTACGCACTGTAACAATAATCCTTCATCAATCAATTCAATCCAGTTGGAAATCAATCACATTCACCGTCGGTAGCGCCATGCAAGATGAGAGCAAACAGCAAATTTTTTGCGCTGGCATTTTCACCCCCACCATAGGCACTGGTTACAGTGATGCCAACACTATCTATACTGGGGGCGATGGCCCCACGCTCGCCATCACTAGAGCTAAACTTGCAGCTTTGCTAGTAGCGGTACAAAAGGTAATGCTGAAATTGCTACAGACAGTGCCTCGCTCATTCCTCTTTCAGATTAGAATAGATTACTATTGAACCAATGGCTGTACTACACCATTTGCACAGGGAACTACTCAAAGACATGAAAATTTAATCCAATCCTCACCTTCTACCATCACTTTCTACTAGGTTAAATCCCAGTCTGGTATTATTGGCAATAATGAAGGTGCAGACCACCTAGCACACAAAGCAGCAGCCAATCTAAATTCTGACATTTCCCTCCAGCCAGCTACTGATCCCCTCTACGACCTGTTTTGGCTAAGCGTGCCTAACAAATATGGCTCCCATGCAGAAGGGCTACGAGTTTTGGCTGACCTACAGGACAAGCTAAAATATATACACGCCCACTATTACCTTGGTGAAGCTAAAACAGATACATAGCTTTACAAGCTCTGGCAAAAGTTGCATGATACGCCTGAGCACGCAGCACAGTCCGACGACTCTCACACACAGCAACCTCATGCAAAGCCCTTTGCTGAAGCCCAACTCAATAACAAATCCTGGTCCATGCCATATGTGACAGGCGAGTTAAGGAAGAACAGGAACAAGGTCTTAATTATAGGACGGATACAATACACACAGACAAACAGACCAAAAGGTTTAGCCACCGTCAGACATTCCTGTGCACGGCTGCAGTACGGCTGATGCGGCTGAAGGCAGCCGCATTTAGAAGTGGCTGAAATGGCGGCTGGAACTTCCTTGGCGTGACAGGTCCTGTCACCTGTCCCTTGTGCGGAGGATCAGACAGAGACACATGCTTTTTAGATGCAACAACCATACTCTGAAGAGAATGTACATAAAATGACACCACCACGCAGTTAGTTGTTGTGGGGAAGAGATCAGCAAATTGCCTGCTAGGCCCAGCAATCGTTACAACGGATGCTTGCAACATGAAAAGATGTCTGACCTTAACATCAAACCCCCTGATAATGAAAGAAACATTCCTGACTGGGTTTTCCCAACACAACAAAACCTTCCAACTAAACATCAAAGCCGTCCAGATGGCGTGTTAGTGCGTTATGCCCAGGGAAGAGGCGGGTGTTTGGACCCTTAACAGATTCCCCCAAGGGACAGAGGCATACATCTTGTAGAAAGAAAACTGCTCAGACATATACCCGCAACAGACATTAGATAAAGCACACGACCAACATCTACCTCTTATCCAGCGTCTACAAACAAGGAGCCTCCGAGGCATCATCTCTCGAAACAACAACGTCACACTTCATGTTATACTCCTTGGAGTCGGGGGCACAATCTACAATCAGTACACCATAACTCCTTTACTTAGCTTAGGCGTCCCCACGCACAAAGTGCACCAACTAGTTACTAAACTGCACTGCCATGCAATAAACAGCTTAAACAAGATTACAAAAACAAGACACAAAATGCCATGACAAAATGCACCTTAACAACAACAGTGATAATAGGGGAACTGATGGGGGGGTTTCTGGTAGAGCGGCTGGCTTCAGGAGGAATAGGCGCAGATCAGATCGCATTGCTGACAACCCGCCGGATCCTCATTAGTCTCTGTTTTTAATTTCGATTTTTGGTGCGTGGGGCCCTGGCTAGCGTGAGCACTCGTTGAGAGGATTGCTTAATGGACGCTGATGTTTTCCAGCGTAGACTTGCTTTTACTTTCGTTCCAGACAGTTTTCTTGTCAGATCAAATCATCGTTACTGCAAAGTATAATTCTCAGTACATTAACTAATAATAGACTCGCCTTCGGACCAAGAAAGGCCTCCAAGGTGGAAAAACCATCCAGCAGAGGAGTGAACTCTCTGCTAGTGCTGCTACGCATCTTGGCTGGCTGCCACACTTTACTGTCCCTTCCTGGAGCTGGGACCGTTTACTCAGACATTTTTGGTCTTGTTGTGTTAAATATAATAATGGCGAACGACTAGATTCAGAAGACCTTACAAAGTACAGGGTCTTTTAAGGGTCCCTTCTATAGGTACTTCTAAGAATGCTCACATGTTGTCAGTTGAATACCAAAACTATCAAAAATAGAAGATAAAGGTTATCAATAAGACTGGCATCTACAGCTTATTGAATAAGGCAACCAAAACTCTCAACTGTCAGCCAACTAACTGCTCTGACACGCAATTCGTCGCTGCCACTGAATGGGCGTGATAAACTGAAGGGGAACAAATCATAATATAATAGACTTTATGCTTCACTGAAATTGCTCCACCAGCTAAGCTAGCATTCCAAAGAGGCTGCTTAAATGGAACTTATACTATAATACGGTATGGTTACATTTCAAATTATTTAGATCCGCAGCGTGCCCCCCTGCCGCTTCCTCTTTTGATTAGCTAGGTGTGAAGCTTCCGCTCAGATGCCCCCCAAGAGTGTACTAATAAAGCGATGTAACCTTACAAAACCCACTTATTAGCTGCAAAACACTAATTATCTGGAACTGCAGTATGCTCCCCTTCTTGTCAACGGAGTTGAGCCACTGTTGATGAATGTAGTCAAAGATGGTAGTGCTCCGCGTGGAATGTACACTGGAAATTTAGCTACATCTCGTTTCCTGTAATTCAGGTTGAAACTAATCGGCTTAGTTTGGCATCTCACGTTAGCTCGTTTTCAGGATGTGCCTGGATTTTTGACTTTGTCTAGATTTTTAGGCCAGCAAATCGCAATTCGACACCAGGAGGTTAGAAAACCGAGGCTTACAACAATTGTTTACAGAAGTTGCTATTGGCCGGCTGCCCATCACCACACCACCACCAACAAATGAACAAATTGGGAAAAGTGACCTTACAAAGCCTCAGCATCAAAAGCCACAAAGAAGAAACACTCTTACGACTCAGCACAGCAGACTAAGTCCAATCAAACATGACCTGCAGAGGACCTACAAAACAGATTTATATTACACAACATTTAATACAGAGTGAGCTGGAGGAGCAGCACTGATGCCCTCAGAAAGAAGCAGACATGTCACTTTGATTACAAACTCCAGAGCAGTACTAGCAGCAGCGTGCACACAATTGCCTCAGGTCTATAATATATAAAACAGGCAGATCAAACTTATGCAAATCTAGAATACATACTGTCAAAAGCAAACACAGCAGAAGCCCAGCGGAAATGGCATGCGAGCATACAAACAGAACAGGACACAGAGTGACAACATTACGCACTACAGGGGAATGACAATCAAGCAAGCTCCATCAGAAATACAATGTACAGTAAAGCCAGTAGCCATGGCCACCAGACAGAAGAAGAAGTCCTTTGCCCAACGGCCATATTCAAATAAAGCACGTTGAAAAGACGGTGTGGTTGTGTTGAGACATACATTCCCTCGTAAATGCAGCAGAGTACAGTTACACCGCCCTCTGATAACTTTAGGGCATACGCACACACAAACATCATACATTCCACAATGTCGTGGGTTGTAAAAGACAAAGGAATAGTGGTGGTGGTGGTACACAGAGACACGCTTGAGACCCCTTCTCTTTCAGATACATTTATAATTACAGCAATAAGTTTACACACATGTCGCACGACTTGCAACACACGAAGGAAATCCTACGCAGGCTCAGAGCACGGAGTCCTGCTGCTGCCGCCGCCGCTACTTGTTTGACGAGAGAAGAAACCATGGCAACAGCTTGATGTTCAGGCTGAAGCCTGCATGGCATGCTGGTGGTACCTGCGAACAGAATCAGAAACAGGTGCGCGTGTGCGCATTTTAGAGTGTGCTGATACATGTGTGCGTGCATGCACATCCTATGCTATGGCGCGTGAATTGAGAACACTGGAATGGAAGCCGGTCGTCGGTGGACTGCAACTAGGCACGCAATAATGCTTGGGTGCGTTTGTGACTCACACCCACTCATTCCACACTCTTGCATGCATGCATTCCATGCATCCACATGCCATTAAAAAAGTACATGAGACACGTACACCCCCCTCTAGCCCCCCCATGCCCAGCCAATTAAAAACGCACACGTACACACCCACACTCACACACCCCCGCCTCCCTACCTGTCCATCACACACAGCAGGGCACACAGGTCTGCCGACAGCGTGGCTGCACATATGGGCCCCTGCACCCCATCATTCTCCTCTGGCGCCGCGGTGGCATCACTCCACCACTCATTAGCTGCTGCTCCTGAGGTGCGTGCGTGTGTGTGTGTGTGTTTTGCGTGTCGGTGTATGTGTGTGTGTTTTACGTGTCTGTGTGGGTGTGGGTGTGTATGTGGGCGTACGCGCAAGTTTGCACGCCCACTCGCTCCTGCGGCGCATTTTGCCAACACAGGGGACGTACGAGCACACACACACACATGTGTGTGTGCGTTTGTGTGTGTTTGATCATGTCCAGTATGGTCGTCGCCCAATCTGGCAGCCACAGTTGTGCTTGCGTGCCCTCACTCGTGACCCTAGGGAATCTTGTATGTGTGTGCTTGTGTGTGTCAGGTGTTTGTCACTGGATATACACTTAATTAGTGGGCGTTTATGAGTGTGCACATATGCATGCGTGTATCTGTGTGCGTGGCTGTGCTTGCGCACCTGCATGCCACACGGATGCATTTGAAGCCGAGCATGCGTGGCCTGCCGCGCTGTTTGCGCTGGTAGAGGAGCCGCCACCACTGCCTGTGCTGCCGCTGCTGCTGCTGCTGCTGTTGCTGGAGGAGCTGCTGCTGCTGCTGCTGCTGCTGCTGTTGCTGTTGCGCCGTGCCTTAGCAATTGCTGCCAGGCCTTCTGCGTGCGAGTTTGTGTTTGTATGAGGTATGTTTGTGTATGTGTATGCGTGCTTGCGATCATGCTGCCAAAACTGATGTGTGGGCTGTGGTGTATTAGCTGTAGTTGGTAGGGGGCTTGTTTGCTGGTAAATCAGCGTGCAAGCAGACCAGCACAAGGGTGGATCTGCAACACGTCTTGGAGGATCAGCACGCACAAAAACCCGTGTGGCATCATAAGGCATCACGAGACCATGATGCATCACAAATCATAAGGCATTTTTTCCACTGCAAGCCCTAGCAAAACTCACTCAACCAATCAGCAGTGCGCGCACGCGGCGGTGGGTTGTTACACACACATGCAAAAAAGCAAAGCGGGCAGTGAAAGCCACTCCTCACATGATCAAGGAGGAGAAGCCACTTTGGTACCACACACAAGTTGAGTGTGGTGTTTGTTGTGATGTGAATGCTTGCAAGGGCTTGCACTGCTTCAAAGGTGAAGGCAACTCTGCAGAAAACAAAGGATCTCCGGCCCTTGTTGTGAAAGCAACGGCAGGAAACGGCCATCAGCATGACCCAATGAACAAATGGTACAGTTACACGTGCACACACACACACTCACACACAAACCTGCGTTGCTGCTCATGATGTGAGCCAGAGCATGGTGCAGGTGGGCTCGCAGGGGGGGAGGGCTGCATGCCCCTGCTTGCACAAAGGAACACATGCGTGTGTATGTCTGTGTGCGTGTATGTCTGTCTGTCGGTGTTTGTGTCTGTGTGCGTGTCTGTAAGTGTAGTGCTTGTGCTTTAATTTTGATTTGTGCGCATTGATTTGAGCATTTTAAAGAATATGTGCATCTATCTGCATGCGCCTGTGCAACCGTGTCTACATGTCTTCATTTGCATATTTGTGTATGTGTGCGTGTGAGTGAGTGTGCGTGTGTGTGCGTGTGTGTGCGTGTATGTGTGTGTGTGTGTGCGTGTGTGTGAGAGAGAAGTTACACGTGACTTGTAGGCACGTGGCCCACCTGACACACCAAATTGTGGCAGTGGTGGTGCATAAAAGGGAGGCCCAGGGATTGTGGCCGCAGCAGAGGGTCCCTCCCAAAGGGACGCAGCGAAAGGGCTCCACGGCTTAAAGGGGTTGTAAGGAGGAGGACTGCTGGCTGTTGTGGGGCCGTGAGTGTTGTGAATGGCAGAGGGGGGGGGAGGGGGGGCGGCCTTGAAGTCGAGGGCGGCCAGGGTGGCGGAGTTGGGCACGCTGCCACGCACAGCGGTGTGCAGAGCGGCAGCGGCAGCGGACATGACCTAGCGTGAGTGTGTGTGTGTTGTGTGTGTGTTTGCATGTGTATATATGTAGGGTTGGCCAGAACAGTACATACACACCATATATTTGGTGATTTCCCTGCCAAACATACGGTGTATACACCGTATATATATAGTTGTGCATTATTATATACATAGTTGTGGGCAACCCTATACACATATGGAAGGGGTACGTCTGTGTCTGTGATACCATTTCAAAACATTTTGAGAGAACTCGCTTAAGAGACGCCTGTGTCTGTGACACAATTTAAGGATATTTGGGAGACCTTTTTAAAGGTGTCCCAAATGTTTCCCAAAAGTTTCGTAGGAAAAGTCTGCGTATCTGAGATGCTATTTCAGGCAGACGAAGGAGTACGTGAAAACATCTTGCCTCAAGCACATCGGATGCCTCTCACCATCACAAACAACACGGCGTTTCAACACAATCTGGGAGTTCATCAACAAAAGCACTTGGCGCACACACATACACACACGCTGATCTGACCCCGGCTGTGCAATGTACATACACACCACTTCATACACGCGCACACACAGACACACACACCTTTGATCCAGGCTGCGCTGTGCACAGCACTTGGGCCAGAGCCTCCACCCCCTGAGCCTCTCCCAGCGCTGCCTTGCCTGCAAACAAAGGGACATACACACTAACGTAACAATGGCAGCATTGTGTACTAACACCGTATATGACCGTACACTTTCTCTGCTAGGCAGTCTGTAGCCAAACACCATATACAAGTGCGTACATAGCCAGCCCTAAGCATGCCCAAGCAAGAAGGAGTATACCTGAGTATTATATATATTATAAGGGTTTGACAGATCTAGATCTGCTCCGAGCTGTATCGTAAGTATGAATAAGGCACTTGAATGCGTACGTGTGTATTTGTGTATGTGTGGGAGTGCGTACCTACCTCTGTGTGTACGTGTTCAGTGTATGTATGTATGTATGTATGGGCATGCGTGAGCGTGAGCGTGCATGAGTAAGCGTGTACCTGCAGGCTCAAGCGCCACTGCGTGCAGCAGGTGCACTGCCGGCATGACACTGGCTAGGTGCTGCCCAGCCTGCCTCGTCTCGTACGCCCCACAGCTGCCCTCCCCCTCCGTCTCACCACCACCACCAGAACCAGCAGCCTGTGCGTATGTATTTGTATATGTGTATTCGTGTGCATTCGTGAGAGCGTGCGTGCGTGTGTGTATACATGTGTGTACGTGCATGAGCAGGTGTGTGCGTGTGTATGTGGTGTGGATGAAGTGTGTGCGCTCGAGCAGAGTGGTGTGTGTTTGTGTGTGTGTATGTGTGTGTGTAAGACGTGTGCGTGTGTATGTGGTGTGGATGAAGTGTGTGCGCTCGAGCAGAGTGGTGTGTGTTTGTGTGTGTATGTGTGTGTGTAAGACGTGTGCGTGCAAAGCACAGTAGCAGAATGATCTGCAATGACCTCTGTTGCCTCACCTGTTGGCGACCTGCCCCCTCACAAGCAACGTCCAGCTGCAGCTGGCGCTCGTGCACGGCCATGGTGGTGTGGTGGCGTACCAAGCTCACCAGCAGGTGCACAGCCAGGGGGTTGCTGCAAATGTGTGTGTGCATTAGTGTTTGTGTGCGAGTGTGCGTGCGTGTGTGTGTCTGTGTCCCTCCCTTTCCCTGTGTGTGTATGTGTGTGTGTATGTGTGTGTGTATGTGTGTGTATGTGTGTGTATGTGTGTGTATGTGTGTGTATGTGTGTGTGTGTTCAGATGCCGAGCATTGAGCTCACGAGCAGGTGCACGGCCAGGGCGTGTCTGCACAAAGCAGACCTACGAGCATGCTCTTGTGCATGAAAGTGAAGGTGCCTGTGCCAGCACGCAGGGTGTCGTCACAAACATACGCACACCTAGCCAGCCAAGCAATCCAGGGACAGACAGAGTACTGATGGCACGAGAAACGCAGTCAGCTATATGCTCAAACAAGTTCAAAGCATGCGCACCTAACCTAGCCAGGGACACGCCTTGCAGGCTGGAAGCATGCCAGGGACACAGCGCTGATGGCATGTACGCAGAATTCTCTCTTGCAGTCAGCTGTGCTCCCTATTTCACACATGCACACACAAGCACACATTCAAACACTCATGAGCACACACACCTAACCAGCTGCAAGCGTGCCAGGGACACAGCATAGCGTTGATGGCATGTACGCAGTCAGCTGTGATCCCTAATTTATATACACATAAACACACACCACACACACTCATGAGCACACCTGGCCAGCTGCATGCGTGCCAGGGACACAGCGCTGACGGGACTCATCTCCTCATGCAGGCGTGCAGCAGCTGTAGCTTCTCTGCTGCCTGTTGTGTGTGTGTGTGTGTGTGTGTGTGTGTGTGTGTGAGAGAGAGCTTGCAATGGCTATGGAAACCTCCTACTCACCCTCCCATTCGTGAACACACGCCACAACAGTCTCACAGCTGGAGACGTAAAAAAAAATGTAAATGCCAATTTCCCTGATCTGCACGCAAATCCCTTCACACACATGAAACATGCACACGCGCTCGCATCTTTGCCCTCCCCCTGAGTATCCTACACCCACATGCACGTACGCAGTTACCTCTGCCCCCCCTGAGCACCCTCATGACGTGCGCCCTGAAGTCACGCATGACCCTCCTCTGACCCACGGTGCCGGTGCCTGCTACTGCACCACCACCTGGAGGGTGCAGAAGTGTATGTGCGTGTGCATGTGCGTGTGCTTACATGTGTGTATGCGTGATCACGCGAGAGTCACTGCATAGTGCAATCACACACGTGCAGAGATGGTAGCATGATGAAATCGCACAGGTGCCTGCGCCTGGATGATGACAGGGCTGGTGCTGACGTCACACACAAGTGAGGCGTTATTAGAAAGTCACACCATTTGAACGTGGAGCATGGAATGGAAACACGCCGATTTGAAAGTGAACACCATTAGAAAGTGAAGCATGAAAAGAAACATGCCAAGATCAACACGCCCCTTTTCAAGAGAAGTGACTCATAAACATCAAAGCATGCACATGGATCTGTGTATATGTGTGCATCTCTGAGTTGATCAAATATCATTCTGAGCATAAATTCTGTCCGTTTCTTTGCAGACCCGCAGAAGCTTAAGCTTCTTGTTGGTGCACCATGGCTGCACACATTGCAGCACAAATAAAAAGCACGCACAATCCCCATAGGTGGGTAAAATCAGCATATAGCTCGAGCGATAATTATACTTAATATGATTTCCATATCATTAATGGACCAACTGCTGCATATAGGAATGAAGACAACCTATTCACAAATACAAAGTGTGCTTGGTTCAGTTCACCCAACCTGACCTGTGTGAGCACCCTTGTGTCGTATGCCCACCCTGTGCCCGATATGCCCACATGCACGATATCCCACCTGACCCTCTTCAATCACTCCGTTTCTTACTCAGTAAATTCCGCGCAGGCGGCTCTTAGACACAGCCAACATCAAACACGCACATTAGAAATAGTGGGCAAAAACATCGACCAGTGCAGTTGCACGCCATCCCCAACCCATTCTGATGAACCAATGTGCACATTCTGAAAAACCAATCTGAACCTCACTTAAGCTACGCAAACCTCCACAAAAGCACGCACACATGCATGCACGCACGCACGCGGATACTCTTTCCCTCAACTCACCACCGCCTTTGTTTCCGCCGCCAGAAGCACCGCCTACCAGCAAAGCAGCTGCCTCGTGGTTATTGGTGGGCAGCATGAGGGAGGTGGTGTGGTCGCTCAGTGGGGCGGCCACCAACGCGTCTAGCACCTACATCACATGTAAACGTGCACATGCATGAAGGGATCAGCAGTGTGCCACACATACAGCCTTTGGGGATGTGGGCATGAGAGTGGTACCATCATGGTGGTTGCAATTGCTCACAGGGGCGGCCACTAAAGTGTCCAGCACCTGTGACAATCATTTGCACACACACACATACACACACACGCACACACACGACATGAGGCAGCAGTGCTGTGCATGAAATTGATTGGGAACAAGGGTGCGAGATGTGGGGGGAATGATTAGAGAAAGGAACAGGGGCGCATAACACTCGCTGTATCACACACGGTATCATACACTCACAGATATACACGTGTACACATGGTATCACACACTCACAGATATACACGTGCACACACACACACTAATATACACCCACAAAAACACACTCACAGATTTACACGGGGACACACATATACACACTAATATACACCCACAAACACACACAGACAGACAGGCAGGGGGGACAAAGCAGATCTCAATGCAGAGCTCGATGCCTTCCACTGCTCATGGCGCGTGGATTGACTTGAAGGAAGGCTCCCGAGCTCATCAGCCGATCTACTATTAATTGAGCCCGCACACCCACACACCCACCTGCAGCACTGCCACCGCCAAGGGGGCATGCGCGCCGTGAGGCAAAGCGGCCGATGCTGCTCCCTCCCACTTAGCCATGACATCCTTGGCGGCAGGCTGCGTTGTGGCGTGCGCGGTGCTGCTGAACATGGACAGGGTGGCTGCGTGGGTGAGCAGGGACACGCCGCCCACACGCACGAGAGGGGCCTGTGTGCAGAAAAGACGGAGAGAAAAGACGGAGATGCAAAAGGATGAGCTTTTTTGTGCAGAAGGGTGCTGCAGCTGTTGATGGACGGGTGGCTGCATGCGTGGGTGAGCAGAGACACGCCGCCCTCCGCACGAGAGGGGCCTGTGTGTGAGTAAGGAACACGAACGTGTACTTGCTGGAGAATATCAGTATTGTTCACTTCATGCTGAGTATGTTGGTAGGGTGACTGCAAGCGTGGGTGGACAGGGTGGCTGCGTACGTGTGTGAGGAGGAGCACGCCATGTATACGCACGAGAGGGGCCTGTGGGTGTGAAAGGAGCACGAATGTGTGCTTGCTGGGGAATGCAAGTATTGTTCACTAAAAGCTGTGACTATTGGTAGGGTGGCTGCGTGGGTGAGGAGGAGCATGCCACTTACACGCGACACAAAACAGGCCTCTGTGCCAGCGGAAGAAAGCAAGAGAGAGGGAGCAAAGACGCCAAGGTCATAAACACGCTACGCAAGAATACGAAGCGACGTTCTTTGCGACAACATAAAATGCTTGGTCCACACAGGCAATGACACTGCTGCTCTTTCGTCTAACGATCTTTGCGAATTGTCTAACAATGTTAGCGACAAAAAAACGTGTTTGGTCCACGCAGGCAATGACACTGCTGCTCTTACATCTAACAAATAGACAGACCCTCTTTGGAGCTGAGCTATGGTTGACCAGAACCATATACGGTGTATACACGTCATTTCTGGCAGGGATTGGCAGGGAAGTCACCAAATATTTGGTACGTATACATACACGGTTCTTGCTAACCCTAGGCTGAGCAAACATAACGAGCATACGCCCACGTACCGCAGTGTGTTGTGGCGACTTCAGCAGCTCTCGTAGTGCGTGTGCGGCCAGCATGGGCAGTGGTCCGGACAGACTTGCCACCTGGCGTGAATGAGCAGGGTGGTCAGCTCAAAAAATGTGTGTCTGTGATTGCCGTGAGTAAATAAGGGTGACACCAGCTCCCCGCAGGTAATGAGCAAGTGTTGATGGTTACAACTCGATGTAGAAACACGCGTGGCAATTGCCGCTCTGTGGGCAGCAGTCTGGACAGGATTGCCGCCTGTAACAGCGCATTGTAAAAGGCATACTGGAGAAGTTCGATTCAGAGTCGTATTTTTTTATGACTCGTTACATTTGTCCCACCCTCTTGTGGCTAACGTCCTTGTAGGCATATCATAACCACCAAATCCCTTGGAATTATACATGGATGTCCTTGACTGAACTTTGGAACGATTATGACCAAAAACTGCATGCGCCCGGGTTCAAACCGCCAAGGCTCTGATTACCAATGTAACAGCGCGTTGTAAAAGGCATACTTGAGATGTTTGATGCAGAGTTGTATTTCCTATGAATCGTTACACCGCCTGGCAATGGACGAACAAGTGTGGATGGCTAAAAATTTTGCTGCAAGAAACGCACCTGTAATCACCGTGGATATTGCACGGGGGTGGAATACTCCTAGTACTGCACCCTTCTGAATGGACTGCACTTGTTGAAATGTGTGGGGCTACTCTATCTTTGCAGCAGTATATTATCGATGCAAGGAGTAGCCCCATACACACTTTTAACTACACGCTTGTACGACATGCTTGTGCGACACGCTTGTATGACAAATTGTTAATAGGCAAGCGAGCGGGGCTGGGGAAGTGACAAGGGTGGCAAACAAATGGTGCTGCTTCGTTCTAATAAGGCCTAATAAGGCCGGCAAGCTGGCGCAGTCTATGGCAAAACACAGACAGTTGGCCAACAGACTAAAATGCGTTCTTAAGCACACGACACACGACAGACGCATATGCACACTCACAAAATATTTGTACTCTCACAGACACAGCACACGTAAGACCGTGACCTTATACTCTCACACGTACCAATGTCAGATAGCCGTTGGCACCCACACGCCAGCATATATATGCTCACATAGACATAACATAACGTGTGCCTGACCATAACCTCACAATTACTGTTTGTGTCGGATACGCAATCACACAGACAAAAATACACGCACGAACGCACATAACCTTGCACTCTCACACTCTCACACTTACCGGTGTGGGATAACCGTTAGCACCCAGGATGTCTGCCAGTGAGCCAGAACCCTGCTTGACAGTGCTTCTGCGTGTGTGCGTGTGTGTGTGCGTGAGCGTGTGTGCATGTGAGTGTGTGCATGTGTGTGTGTGCCGCATTTGTGTGTATGTGACAGTAAGGTGTATCTTTGCTCCGTATCCCTCATCATCTTAATTGGCTAAATGGTTCCAATTCTCTTCAATTCAGTCGTCAAGCATCTTGATTGGCTAGATGGTTCCGATCCTTTGTGTGTGTTGTGTTGGACAATATCTGGGGACAATACCTTTTGGGTGTGTGTACTAACCCTCAAGAGCAATCAACGAAAGGGCATTGCAAATGCTCAGCAACCTCAAACGACTCACAAGGCATTGTAGGATGCTGCACGCACTTCGCACACTTAATTCTTACACAAAACGGATGCTAAATTTACTCGACACAGTCTAACATCACCCATGTCGCCCTAAACATGTGCCCACCCTACATTTCCCCCTAACATACACATCCTGTGTAGTTTCCCCCCCTCCAGACAATTTATTACCGCTGCATAATACTACCAATGCACAATAAACATGATACACCTGGGTGCCCTAAAAAAAGGAGGCAGGCCCGCAGATGAGAAGCTGCCTACTACTCATTCCTCTGTTAGGAATCAACGACACAACATCCTCTTCTAACAGACGCTCACCCACAGGGCCTTTCTGTTCCTTCGTCCTCTGCCTTGTTCAGTCCCAAACACGGTTCAAACTTATAGCTGATGCTGATCGGTTGACCTGATGTTTGAACAGATGCTGATTGGTGACCTACAGAGCTCAGACCACATGCCGACATACAGAGCAGCCTCTCACCACCCGTTGTCCAGGCTTGTGTTGTGTCGATTCTGACGTGCAACACCCTCATGTATGCCTGTTACCATTTTGCACATGACGATATAAATTTGCTGATTGAGCAGCTCACCTGGGCAGCTCAGGCAACATGCCAGCAGGGCTGAGGCTGGGGTCCACTCCCCCACCACTAGCCTCACCCGCTGCCTGCTCCTGTGTGTGTGTGCATATACGAGTGTGTGTATGTGTGTTTGTGTGACCGTGTACACGCGTGTGTGTGACCTTTTTGCACATGCATTTGTGTTCATTAATTTGAGATAATGGCTGTGTGTATGTATGTGTGTGTGTGTGTGTGTGCGTGTCAGAGCGTGTTTGCATGAATGTCTATGTTCTGTGTGGGTGCATGCGTGCACGCATAGTTGTGTCTGCCCTCTGCAGAACGTTTTGTTAACAGCATCACTTATTTTTCTAGGAGAGGAAGGTAAGAAGTGCTATAACAAAACAACTGGCTGCTGTAGAAACACCGCATGAGTGTAATTCAGCACAAAGAGCTGATTCACACAAGGGAGGCAGCGCACCTTTTGTGCGGCGTCAATAGCGGCTTGAGCAGCAGCCAGGCCATCAGCAAGCACCGCCAGCACCAACTCCATGCCGGACAGACTGCGTGTGTGTGCGTGTGCGTGTGTGTGTGTATGTGTGTCAGTGTGTGCGTGTGCATGTGCGTGCGCACGTGTGAGCATGCTTGGGGAAATACTTTAGAAAGCTAGGCATGTGCCACAGCGTACGCACAGGCCCTGTGTATGATTTAAATGAGAAGGCACGCTGCACTATAAGGATGCTCAAAGAGAAATAAAACATGATGGGAGCTCTTTCAAGGGCTGCAACGAGTACTCAGTTGCCAACATATCCACCAATTCAAGGCTGTTTGTGTGACAAACCTAATATGTCCAAAGCACATTAACAGAGGATCGTGTAGCACATATCACAGTGCATGCAACTGGCCTGTTGCGTCGCAATGCACGTTTACAGAGGATCGTATTGCACATATCACAGTGCAGGCAACTGGCCTGTCGGCAAGCTGCCCGCAAGGGCCTGAGCAAATAGTGAAAAGTCTGTGCACATGCGTCACAGCAGAAGTAGTTCAGAGCACACCGACAAGAGTCGAGTACACACACACACACACACACAATGTACTCACAGGGCAAACTCGCGCCGGAAGGCAGGTGAGTTGGCAGCGCGCTTGGTGATGCCCTTCAGGGCCTCAATCTGGCGCAGCAGGTCACCTGTGTGCATGTGTGTATGCGCGTGTATGTTTGTGCATACGTGAATGTGTATAATACATATAATAAGTGTGCATGTACTCGTGCGTGATATCCAGGAGAGGGTTGCCATAGCAATAGTGTGATCATGATGTACGTGAACCTTACAACTTGACTAACGATGTCTGTTCTATCGCTACCCATGAACCAACCAACACACATCTTAAAAATTAATTGATGCACGCAAATGAACGAACGACAGTTGACTACAATTGTTCCATACACGTACATGACTGTAAATTTGAAGCTGTCGCTGTCATATAACGGCAAATGCATACGCACAAGTATATGTCTGGCCCAATCTTAGATCAATGTATCTGAGGACATACATAGATCCATGCTGACTATCCTCAATCAATTCACCTGAGGGCAGCATCTTCAGCAGATCCATGCTGAATATCCTCAATCAATAGATCTGAGGACAGTATCTTCAGCACATCCTCCTGAAATTCCGCAATCAACGTACCTGAGGACAGCATCTTCAGCAGCGCAGCTGCTCCGTTGCGGTGGCGTCGGACCCAGCGCACACTCGCGTGCACAGCACCTGCCAGAAGGGCAGGGCGGAGGGCCAAGCGGGCCAGAGAGGCGGAGGCAATGATGGGGCCGGCTATGGCGCCTGTACAAAGCGTTGGGTGCAAGGAACCGGCACGTCACGAGCAGAGGTAGACGAAGAGGGAGGGGGAGCAGTTACACAGATCAATTGTTTTTCACTAGTGTCACACACAAGGAGTCAGCTTATTGCAAGCAGAAGGAGAGCATGCAACCTTTCGTGTGATCGTGAACGTATTGTGGGATTAGTTTGTCACGAGCAGCGGGGTAAAGGGCGCAGTCTCAGGTGCAAGCATCAGTAATGCGCACAACAGTAAGCACCACAGCACACACACCCTGTCAGCTGGGAAGTCAGACGCTCCAAATCGTACATTTAATAAATAGGACTGGCCGGGGGCC
>Ga0307968_1000758_pt1 | contig 24551 bp, 33 predicted proteins | sample OrgLakmetagen650_FD_201834 | JGI IMG/M metagenome (GOLD analysis project Ga0307968, IMG submission 201834) | Saline water microbial communities from Organic Lake, Antarctica - #650 | ecosystem: Environmental > Aquatic > Non-marine Saline and Alkaline > Saline | place: Antarctica: Organic Lake...
TGAGATGCATAGGGCTCTGTCATTATTACCAAGGCAGACTACAGTCGTGGTTCAGTAGTGCATGGCCCTGGTTGGAAGCAATTTATTGGCAATAGGCCTCTCAATGTATGCGTGCATGGCCTGGCTGGATCCCCAGGCTCCATGAGCCTGGAAAATATGATCAGGAACACCCTCCTTGGCAACGAGGGTAGCACCCCCAGAGCGAAGGGAATGCAGGCCGTATCTGTCAGTAAAATCTGCGAAGGACATGTGAGCAGAATCAGCCAAAGCTTGCAGAACGCGAGCTCGAGCAAAGGAGTAAGACCAGGGCTGATTTGAGGGGCATAACTTTTCAGAAGAACCCTTCCTGAAGGAGCAAAAAACGGGAATGTGCTTGCCCAGGGATCCTGGCTTCACCAGCAAGGATTTTAGGAGAGAGACTGGGCAGGAAAGGGACTTGCCCCGAGCAATACATACTACTGAGCCAGAGCGAAATTGGTCGTCTTCCTTTTGGCCAAGAATATTTCCATGTGAGAAGAGTAGAACCTGACTTCATCTGCAAAAATCTGGCAAGCGCAGTCATATTTCAGAAAACCAGAGAAGCAAACCATAATAAACGTTGCAATTTGGAGGTTGAGTAGGGTGGACTGGCTTGGCTGAAGCAGGAAAGAGACTGTTATTGTACAGAGGTCAAGAGACAAGGGAGCTTTTCTGAAGTGGCCTCCAGAGGAAAGTGACCTCTGTGTGCAGGATTGAACCGCTTGAACAAAGGAGTGGCTGATCACATAATCTAAACCAGCCATGTTGTGCGCGGTAAAGATGGCTGCGCTTGCTGCTTTGATAGTAGAGTAGGTCAAACCCTGGCTGATAGCAAAACACAGAGAATTTGACAAAAACATAGCAACGTGCATTGGATCAGCTGGCAAGAAAGAAAGCTTGTTTTGTTGACACCAACTTCTGAAGCGAAACCAGTGAGCGTTGTATCTGAGCAACATTTTCTGACAACGTGACAGAAAAATGCAGCTCAAACTGTATGTGTTTTCAGCTTTCAAGGTAGGTGTAGGGCATTTACCAAACAAAAACTTTGAAATATCGGACTCAAGGGTGCACCTGTGTCTTGCAAGCATAGGAGGGGATTGGGATTGGTTGAGGAGGGGTTTTAGCGGAGAAGCACAAGACGGCCAGAAAAGTCCAGCGCGTGAATGCACGCGAGGCTGAGGCTGTGCTGGGGCCTGGAGTCAGCAGATTCTCTAAGCGAGGTAGCACGCGACAACCGTGAACAAAAGGAAAGAAGTGCTGTCCTTTAGACAGTAAAGGCCACCAAGGGCTTGATGGCCAGAGAGGTAGGACAAGGATAGAGGCTGCACTGAATTGCCAGATGATGGATATGACCGATGGAATCAAGATGAAAGGTGGGAAGCACCAGTTGAAATGTCCTGACCAGTCTCTTTGAGCAAGCGCATTGATAACGACTGAACCTGGGCACCGCAACATAGAGTTGAACCTGTCAAGTAAATGATGGAGTGGCTTGCAAAACAGTCCTCAATGGTAGGAAGACCCCACTGTGCAACAATTATTTGGAAGACGTCAGCATTCAGAGTCCAGTCACAAGGGTCTTCAAGGTGAGTAAGGCCATCGGCAATCTTATTTTGATCACGTGGGACCCATGTGGGAAGCAGGGAAATGTCATGCTCCTTTGTGAAGGAGATAATTCTGAGTAGAATGTCATTCAAGCGCAAGTCTGTACTGCCCTGGCCCATAACTCTGACCACGTTGGAGTTGTCAGTGAAGGTCTGAAAGGACTTGTGCCTAATGATGTCCAAAAAGGATTCAAGACTGTGAAGAAGTCCCCACATTTCTCGCAGTGTGCTGCTGGATGTGCCATGTCACAACTCGAGGGGGAAATAACCTTGTGCCTGCAATTTTTGGTTCTCCATCGTGGCACCCCAACTTGCTGCTCCAGCATCACACCATATGGAAATGTCAGAGGTGAAGGGGGAAGGCCAAACCTTTTCGCGAAAATGCGTACGAGACAAGTAAGACCAGCAGGTGAGTTCGTCTTGCAAGCTGTCAGAGATAGCAACGTAGAATTGCAAGCTGTACTGCTGCAGGTAAGAGTGGCATTGCCTTGATTTGATGAGAGCAATAGGGCCAATTGCCAGAATCATGCTGCTAAGGTGGCCAGCAATTCGCGAAAGCAGGTGCACTAGCACCTTCTGTCTTGACAATGCTACTGTGATCAGCTGTTGCAAACTCTCCCATCTCTCTAGCGGCACTTCGCGGAACCAGAATCCAAGTCAATGACAAAACCAAGGTGGGTCAGGAGGCGTGTGAATTGCAGATGAGACTTGGACTCATTGATTGCCAGGCCAGCTGATTTGAAAGTGTCCAAAACCAACTGCCTGTGTGCTGTAGACTGGGAATCAGAGACCAGGAAAAGGAAGTCATACAAGTAGTTTATAAGCCGGACCCCCCAAAAGTGCAGGTATAAGGAGATGGCTCTCATAATTTTTGTGAAGCACCAGGGGGCAGAAGCAAGACCGAAAGGAAGGACTCTGAAAATATAGAATTCACCCTCTCATTGAAACCCAAGGTACGTGCAATATCTGGGATCCATATCCACCTGGTGGTAACCGCTGGCAAGGTCAAGAGAAAACATGAGGTCATCCACGTCTGCCAGGTCAGTCAGTAAATTGAGGGAGTCCATGCGAAAGGAAGGTACCATCAGAAATTGATTCAAGTGTCTAAGGTCCAAGATCAAACGTTGTTTGCCATTTGATCTAGTAACAACGTTCAAGGGGGACACACATTTGAGCTGGGTATGCCACTTCATAATAGCATTTGCGTGGAGAAGGTCAAAAATGGAAGATGTGACAAAATCGCTGCAGGCAAGTGCCTCTTTGTTATTTTGTTAAAAAAAGGTGGTGCTGGGCTTGGGAGAAAGGACTAAAATAAGAAAAGACATGCTGCACCCACTGAAGCACCCACTTTCTAGGTCTAATGTCAAAGTGGTAGGCCCTGGGCCTCCGTGGTGCCTGGCACCTTGCAGGCCTGGCCTGAATCAGTTCAAGGATCAAGGTAATAAATGCGCGGGTCAGGCCTGGCCTGGATGAGATCAGGGATCAAGGGAATTGATTATGCAAATTCAGGCCTGGCCTGGATCAGTTGTGAACATGTGGGGCAGGCCCTGGGCCCCCGCGGTGCCTGGCACCCTTCAGGCCTGGCCTGGAAAAAGTACCTCATAAAGAGAATTAATAGCCAGGTGCGTAGTGGTGCCAGATAAGAAATTGCCTAAAGAAAAAAGGTTTGTAGGAATGGAAGTAAATATAAGTTATGTGTGCCCAAAGTTCCCCAAATCAGCGTGGAGTGCCGTTGAAATTGTTGTAGCTGTTGTACCCTGGCCTACGGAAACCGTTTGCAGCAGATTGGTTGTGGCCATGTGTGTGTGCACCAGACGTGTAAGGTGGGCCACTACGATTCCCTCCCGCATGATCGTTAACATAAGGGGGTGGAGCGGGGGGCGGCATAGGAAAAGATTGCTGAAAAGTAGGGGCCGGATGGAGTGGTGCATTACAATGTTGTTGAGGCAAGGAGTGGTTCAAAGTCTGAGTGGTAAAAGGTGGGCGGCGTTTGGGAAGAAAGGGAACAGGTGCTTTACTGACATCACCAGCCTTCACGCCCAACTTCTTAGCGAATTTCTTTGTACTAGATGGCAGGTGACTGTGGTTTAGTGCGTTGTCGAGTTTGTCCCAACCGTATGTCGCTCCAAAAAAGAGATGATTAGATTGCTTCTCAAGTACCCTCAACACACCTTGGATCTCTGCCACCAGTTTCTTGGCAGTCTTGTGTGGATCACCCGCTTTCTGGACGTCGTTAAGGTTGGACTCGGCATGCCGGAGTGCCCTGTGAAGCGGCTTGTTGAGCTCAACTAGTTTGTCATGCCTCTCTTTCGCTGGGCGCTTGTCATTAAGGTTCGGAATATGTTTTGAAGCCAGCTTCACTTTGAACTTCTTCTTGCTCTTGTTCTTGCGGTAATAGGCAGAGTCAGAGTCGGTATCAGAGTTAGAAGAAGAGGAAGTTAGAAGAAGAGGAAGAAGAGGAAGAAGAGGAAGACGAAGAAGATGAAGACGATGAGTCAGAGTCAGAGGAGGAATGCTTGCGTTTGCGATTCTTGCTGCGTTTCTTGGACTTCTTGGACCGTTTTTTCTTAATAGCTTCTTTGTTTCTTTGGGCAGGGCGCGTATCAGGTTCAGGTTCATCATCAGTGCCATACACATGATCATTTCCATTCTCCCCATCAGGAGCGATATTAACTTCTTCGTGCATATATCCATCATCTCCACCACGGCTCCTAGTTCTAGGTCTGGAAGGTGGGGGAGGGGGGAGAGCATCAATAACAACCACATTGCCACAGGTTGTGCACTACCACGACCACCACCACGACCACGACCACTCTTCCCTGCCATGAACCAATTTGATTGCCGCAGCAGTGATAGAGGGAAAAGCGTCAAAATTCTCATCGTCCAGCAATCAAGTCGTGGGAGTCGTAAGAAGGATATCCCAGAACATAACCAGCATCACCGAAGCGAGAAAGTACGTGGGGCTCATCACAAAATCTGAGACGTAAGGTAGTGGGGTCCCAAAAGTCAGACGCAAAAAGGCGCGTGTCAAACGTACGCCCAGAATCAATGACGGCTGCCCCGACAACGAGTCCCCAAGCCAGAGATATGACGTGCGCTCTCATAAAACTCAACAGGGGCAATGAAAAGGTCACAAAGGTGCAGGAGAGGAGGAAGAAAATGTCAGCGGCAAGAACAAAATAGGCGAGTGCCCCGCCGTGTACAAGCCAGGTTGCAGCCTCCTCCATCAGGGCTGCAGCGAGCCCACCATCAAATATAGCGGCAGAGTCAAGAGTCTCAAGCGTCAGGAGCGAGAAAAGCCATGAGACAAGGGCCCACTGGGTCGTGGGTCGAGAATTGAGGCGCATATCGCCATGCAGGAAACGACCTAGAATAATAGAAGTATGCTAAAGAGAGAGTTGTGTTCTCCAAGGAATAAAAAGAATGGAGAAGGGAAGCAGAAACCGGAGAAAACCAGAAAGTGAGAACATCTCACTTTATGCTACACTTCAAGAACCTGAGTTCAGGTGTTTCACACTGAACTCATAAGTTTGTTGTGTTTGTGTTTTTGCAGCGCTAGGAGTAACCAGCACAAAATCTGGGTGGCTGGAGGTAAATCTGTCTTTATCTGGGAAGCGGGGTGGGAAGAGCCATTTTGGAACAATTCTACTTTCAGCTGTCTCAGGAAGCTGGAGATTTTGCATGGATTTTGCATGAAAACAACGTCTTTCCCCAACCCAAAAGTAAGCGGAGCACCATACGGCATTACATTTCTTATTTTCTAAATCCCTTTTCTTTCGTGGAAGAATAAACCGTTGCTTGGAAAAGTAAGCCAATTTTAAATAAGCTACCTACACAAGTTATCTTGACGCATACTGTACAATACACAATTAAAGGAAAACAAGGGAGACGCCAGCACAGGCCAAAGATGCAAATGTCCACATATTTTATTTGGTGACGAGGAGGTGCGAAGGACATGGCATGAAATTCAGGCCATAGGGGCCGGCGGAAATCCTCCAAGCAAGTACAGGGTGCCGAAGAGGGTCGTGGACTGTGTTCACGTGAGACAAGATTCCAGTTTATGGTCGATTAATATAACAGAATGATGCTGAAGCAGCAGTGCCTTTTTTAAGAAGCAATTACAGTGTAACATTGACTTCGTCCTATTCCAAGCAGTGCATAGATGCAAAACTCAAACATTCCTGAGTTCCTTGGCAAACAAACAGGCTGAGAGAAGGAGATGATGGTTGCAGCTCTAGCGATCGTTTGTTTGGCCAGCTGTGCTTCCAGATGGCATTTGGCATGCAGCCCAAGAGGAATCCCTGATGCAACTTAACCTGGTTCAACAATATGACTGAACTGCTTACCGTAACAATTGCAATAGCAAACATCAGGAGGCCGAAGGCTGATCCGCGATTCCCAGTTGTCTTGCTGAGCTTTGAGATCACTTCCTCAAAGGTAGGCGCTAATGCTGAAAGATGCAGTACAGAAGGTAGGTAGGACAGGATCTCAGTAGCTTGCCTTTTTGTGTGCCAAGGATGCTACTGTGGTGTGGCACAGGAACGCTGTTAGCTCTGGAAGCTTGTTGCGTGCATCAACTGCCTCTAGTGCTCTGTCAATCTCTTACCAACAGCCAAAGCAAAGCGCAAGGGTCGGACAAAGTTTTGCACAGTCCACATGCCAGCGTAGAAGGCAAGAAATGGCTGAATGAGGGACAGATAGAAGGTGAAATATTGAGGGAGATCAGAATGGTGAAAGGCAGCAAGCGTGAGCTGATGAGTGTTCCCAGACCTAGCTGCTTGTGCTGGTATTAGAATAAGGTAGCTGCACACTATCATGATATTACAAAAGGTATCTACTGGACATGCTTCTGGCAGGCACGTATTCATTCCTACACTTTCTAGGCGGCACGTATAGCATAATGACCCACACACCTTCCATTGGCCTGGCCAAAGTGGCGAGGTGCCTGTGAAGAGCACGTCATGTGGGTGTCGTGAGCATCATACAAATCAACAGGGACCAGGCGCACTTGGCAGGGCACCTAGCTCAATCACCTGTGGCCTTCACAAATCCAAGCCAAGAGATTGTCAGTGCTGAGCCGTAATTCAAATTTGAAATGACCTGTTCAGTGGAGGAAGTTGTAAGGAAAACCACGTAAGGCCTGTGCGGCATGTGTGGAAACTTGACGAGATACAAAAGCAGCATTCACACATACATTGACAAAAAAATAGTAGCACGGAATGCTGTCAGGCAAGCTCTATAAAAACAACAACAACCCGCAGCTGCCAAATAACAGAGGGGAGCAATTGAGGACCAGAATGGGTATGTTTTAACATGCTCTTTGGCTCATGTGCGACCAAATGAGCTAGCTCCGTATTTATTTCTTAAAGCATGCTGTTAAAGGACATAACTTTGGTGCTTGCCATCTGGCCGCACATGCATATTTTACTGTTGCGTGAACCCCATTTCTTGCTGCCAAATCTTCATAACAAAATATCCTCTGCCTTTAGTGATACTTAGTGTTTAGGAGTCTTTACATTAAGCAAGCACAATTGCAGAAGAAATGAAGTGAAAGGACCCAGCGGTTGGCGAGGTATGCAAATTTATATGCATGCAAAGCACCTATCTAGGGAAAAAGTACCCTGCATGTTTAGCCCTGTCAATTGGTACATAGAGCAACTTGACTAGGTCTGAGCACATGCTCTGGTAGCTTATGACGCCAGCTTTAGTTTGAAGCCATCGTGGTGAGTGTGTGAGTAGTTGCCCCTTAAATGTTGAGAGGGAGCATGTTTGGGCACTTGCCCCCCTCTGGCAGAATTTGGTAATCATTTGCAGCTTGCTGTAGCAGATGCATCGCTCCTGTTTGAAAGATTGTGCTCTCCAGACTTACCCCGTAGCTTGCTACGCCGGACATCCCCATGCTCATTACTGCAAAAAGCATGGAAAGAATCTGGTTTACAGTAGGCAAACAAGAAGGCCACCTGCAAGACCAGTAGAAATTGACTGAAGGCGTTTCCCATTGTAATATTGTAATCCTTGTAATCCTTGAAGGTCTTCTGCGATACTTTTAATCTGAGCAAGGATATCACCTGCAGCACTCCACGTATCATAACCACCAAAGGAAGAGAGGCACCCGTGTATATGTGTGTGTCTTGAATGCTGGCTTTTTATTGGGAAGCTCTTTATTTAGATGTCAGCAGAAGAAATCAGGCCAGTGAGACCTCATTTAATTAAATAGGCGCTGCAGGGTGTACAGCTTTGTCTGTACACAGTTGGACAATCCACCTGTTCAGCTCCTCCAACTGCTGCTTCTCAGTGTTATTGTGTGTTCTGCTGGATGACAGATGGGTTGCAGAGTCAGGCATGAATTGGCCATTGCACTTAGGAATCTACTCCTAGTCAGTCCAGAAACATCGTTTTGATTACAGACACTTTTACCCAATGATTTTATCCTGATTTGATCGATGTGCAACTCACTTTTTTCCTTTTGTGCTTTGCCGCCCGCAACCCAGTCCTTAAACTTCTGAAGCACTCCCCTAGGCACGTTGTCTCCCTGCCTTTTTTGGTCATAGGCTGTCCCTGTTTTTGCAATGGTTTCAAACAGGCCGGCTGGTTCCCCTGGTCCTGCTGTTGCTGCCTTGGGAACCTGGCATGTTAATTTCTGCCCGTGTGGGTGCAACCTTGGGGCAGTTAGAGGGCTGCTGGCGAGCTGTAGAGGGCAGTGATGATGTAGCCGCTGCAGGGAAGGAAAGTAATCTAACAGCTCAGAGTCTTGGCAAACATTCGTGGGGGAAGGGGCAGGCCATTAAGGTATGCTTGAATTCGGAAGCAGTGTGTGCGTGCGCACACGTGCGGGGGTATGCAGCAAAAGTGCAGGGTTGACAATTGCTTTGAAACTGTTGCATCAACTCAGAACACGCAGCATGCACTCCCTCCCGCCTTCGCTTTCCTTCATTCTAGAAAGGAAAGTGTTTTATCACCTGATGGGCTGATGGGTTGAGCTGCATTGCAGAGGCGATTAGGTATTCTAGGTTTTTGTTCGAATTGTGAAATTCGAATGTGATGTAAAATAAATTAATGCATTCCTCTAAATTAAAGGTTTTCCTGCTTGTTCTGGCCGCTGGCCAGGCAAAGAAATCCACCTTTGTCGCCACAGCTGGAGAGACTGAGTTGTGGGCTGGAATTGGTGATGTGGGGAATCAAGGTTTGGGCAAATTCAATTGAAGGCTTGCGCGTTCTGCGCAGCTTACAACAGAGGAAGCTGCCTGACCTGTCCTGTGTTGACTCTTGTTTTCAGGTGGAGCTTGTGAGTCGGATGCAAAAGCATTCTGGTGAGTGCAAGGATATCGCCTGTGTGCAACTTGCACACTGCATGCGGGAATTAAAAGGGGGAGAATGAATCAAGCTAAAGAGGATTTGCGCATTTTCTATGCGCTCACATACACTCATATACACACACACTTATTTACATATATACACACACGCGCACACACACACACGCGCGCGCGCGCACACACACACACACACACACACACACACACACACACACACACACACACACACTCTCACACACACAGGTGCACATTGCACATTCTTCTAGACAGGCACAATATAAGTGTACACATGCACGCACATACAACATCCCAATGAGCAAAAATTGCGCCCTCACACTTGCAGTAAGGAGTCAACTCCAGGGAATGGACAGATTGCCACGTGCTTGACCAAGCGGGTTTTGGATACTGATGAGGGAAATATTGCTGGAATGAAAGTAAATAAGAAATGCTCTGCTGAACTGGGTGAGTGGACGGCTGCATTGAGTTCACTGCTTTAATCATTGCCATCCTCCTTCAGAAGTGTGTCTATTACTTCAATATCCACTCTTGTGTTCTACCTGCAGCTGACTTCAAAATTGACCGAGGCAGTCACATAAACAAAGACGTGATTTTAGGTAAGGTTCCTCATTGGTTCTAAATTACAATTCGGGATGCTGGCGTGCTTTGTTAATGGTCTGAGGGTATCAAGCAGCTTGCCAGGAAGCACCATGTACCATGTGCGATTGCCTGGTGCAAAAACGTGTGCAATACTCCTTTCTGCGTAACTGCTTACGTGAAAATGAAATTTGAAAGCATACTGTTCGCCAGACCTGATCTTTGTTCCTTTTATTTGACGCTCACCTTCTTGTACCACACAAGCAATCTACAAAATTAAAAGAACGACAGTTATGACCCCCTTCTTTTGAAGTGCAGCTACAAAAATAAGAACGACAATATGACCCCCCTTCTTTTTAAATGCAGCTACAAAAATAAGAACGACAATTATGACCCCCCTTTTTTTGAAATGCAGCTAAGAGCTGTGCCGAGGATGCAAGCATCATCTGCAAGGATGCGAACGACAGTATGCAGGCTGGTAGTGTGCTAGCCTGCCTGCGTTCAGCAAAGACGCAACTGAGCCAAAAATGCAGGCAGCAGGTCCTCCGCACGCAGCAGGAGGCTGTGGAGGACTACCGCACGGATTACCTGCTGTTCACTGCATGCAAGGTGCGTGATTACGACAGATATATCAGGCTTCAAGGCCTTAGAACTCAGGACTGGATTACTTTTTCTCAGCACCCCGCTTCGGCTACCTGCTACACCATCACCAAGTCTGTAAACATGAAATACCTACCCTGTAGGACCACGCGGCAGCGCTGTGTGCGGACTCTGATCCGGATGAGGTGGTGGATTGCTTGGTAAGTGCTTTTTTGGAGAGGAAACAAGGGTACATTTCCAAACTCTACGCACGTTCCGTGTGTGTGTGCACGTGTGTATGCACATCTTTCCCATTTTGTATCAAGTATATGTTGATATGTGAGTATCTAATTTTCTTTGTGTGGCTGAGCCGTGAATGTGGTGCTGCCTACCTGTGACCGCCTGCAAGCAGATAGTTCCAATTCCTAGTATTTTTCCAGGAAGTTGTTCTTCAGAAATCCCTGAAAAACTTTGTTTTGCCGTGTTTTTCGTACTCGCTTTCTGTACATGTATATGGCTTCATAAATACTTGCAACCAGAAAAGTAAAGTAATAGGGCTTTAATGCTTGCTAGCCCTAAGGTGTATACACAATCCTCTTCATCCCATTATCCTTTTTCTCGCTGGCTCTGTATTGAGGCACACAGCTGCAAACTGCACGGACGTCACCACCATCTGCCTACTTCCACCCCTCTGTTTTGCTGCAGGCAACAGCGCGATACAGCCTCAAGCCTGCCTGTGAAGCCCAAGTCTCAAGACAGGAGCGAGAAACAGGTGGGCGAACTTAAGTCGTGTTTACAGCTGAATGTTATTACTGGGCTTTTCTGCTGGGTTGTCGAACACAACATTTAGTCACTCTTGCAAAGCGTTCACCTGCACGCGCCTTGAGGAGCCAAAAACACATTGTGTACCAACGAGCACACACACAAACACACACACACACACACTCACACACACAGATACAAACACACACACAAATACACGCTTCCTCACGTGCACACTTTTGATGCAAACATTGATGTGTGCGTGCAGGTTCCAATTTGCTGTTGAGTAAGCAGCTGTACAAAAAGTGCCGTGCAGACTACAATCGGCTGTGCAAGGATGTGCAGCCTGGTAACATGCGTGCGCAGGTAAGGACTGCTGTGCTTGCTCATGCTTGCACAAGCAAACGTAAAACCAATTCTTTTTAGGCCTGTCTTGGCCGGGCATTGCAGTTAACTTCACAGGTTTGACATGTGCTGTTCTTGCTCTACCACAGATATTGGACTGGGGGCACTTAAATACCTTGGATAGTTTTTGGGAGCACATGTGCTGCGAGGCTGGGAATGTAGCCTACGTCTTTTAAAGAAATGGTCTTCATCTTGCAGTCCCATTGTATCTCAGGCGTGTGTCAGATTACAAGTTATAGCATGGTTGCCCTAGGGAATCCTCCAGCCCCCCATATATCTAGTATATATAGAACAATCACCACCACATGTGATTTATTTCGGCTCACCCATGCTCCCCTTTCTTGTCTCCTTCTGCTGCACTCTAGCCCACATTAACTTGTCATCTCTCCCTCTCTCTCTCTCTCTCTCTCTCTCTCTCTCTCTCTCTCCCTCTCCCTCTCACACACACACACACACTTTTGCGCACGCTATAGCACACACTCTTGTCCTTAACACATTTAATCCCGTTCTTAGTTCACATACGCACGCACCCATACTCTCCTCTGCACCTAAACACAGGAGTGCCTAGAGGACCACATGGACGATGACAACTTTTCGGAAGAGTGTAAAGAGGAGCTAGGAAGTATGATTGCCAAGGTGAGGAAGGGGTGAGACAGTAAAAAAAATGCTATCTATCAAACCTGTAGTGCACCCGATCAAACAATCAAGACTTGTCACTCAACTCAACCCACTGGCAAGGAGCCGGGGGCTTGGAACTCCCTTCTGCTTTAACCTAGCCCTCCTGCATTGATGTATGGACAGCCAAGACCGCTAAACACACAGCATACACCATTTCATCTGGTGTTCCCAGTGCGCGGTTCTGGCCAGTAACGACTATTCCATTCTAAGGGGAGCCTTGTTCCACATTATCACATGTATGAAAAGCAATCGGTCAAGCCTTTTCACTCTCATCCCCATGCTCAGCGCACAGTAAATGCATGCTCTGGTTTGCTATGTTGATGGAGTTGCTTTTACTACCTTATCACAATGTGCTTACAAGGCAAACACAATGATAACCCTGCATCTACCCCACGTTCCACACGACTCACAGCTTGTCACATGTGACTGTGCTTACAACTCGCCACAACGCTTTGCAGCGAGTGGCCAACTTCAGCCTCGACACCGCACTGCGAGATGCTTGTGCAGGCGACCTGCAAAACAAGTGCCAGCATAGCCTGGCAGAAATTGACAAGGACCCTTCGGTGAAGGAGTCTGCACTAAGTTGCCTCCAGACATACAGGGAGGAGCTGGACAGTGAGCAATGCAAGAGCGAGGTATGTGTGGTGTATGTGTGCTTCTGTGTGCCTTTTTTAATGTGCAGTTGTCTATACGTGCCTGCAAATGCAGGAACATCCAGATATCTCATCAGTCTGCTGCGTTTGACCTACCTGTACAATTCGTTAAGAGGGACGCTTTGTCTCCTTTGTTGTCTGAGATGGTCAGGAGAGGGGTATGCAGTGTGCTTACGCAGCAGTGTGCTTACGCACCTCCTCGTAACGCGTGGCTCTTGTATGAGCAACACCAGCTATCAAGAGTGCAATATCTTTTTTTTTTTTGTTCAACCATACCTACCCGCGAATTCTTATGTAAGCTGATTCAAATTAGATACCCTTTGTCCCACGTGTAGCCTATCCTGTGCGCTTGAAGCTTTGCTCAATCAGCCTTGCTGTCAATGCGTTTGTCAGGTCCACCGTCGTCTGTCTCGAGCCGGAAGCAACATCCTTTTGGACAGTGGCCTTGCCACAGCTTGCAAGGACGATCGAGCCACTCTTTGCAATGATGTTGGGGCGGTAAGAAACAGACTGCCGTCAAGGCGCAATGCTGAGTTGGGACCACCTGGTTTATCAGTGAAAGAGCTAAGACAACACAGAGTTCCAGTCCTACTGTATAAAAAACACCATGTATCAAGTTGAAGCAGCTGTTTAGAGGACAAAGGGAGTGCCTATGCTTCTCTGTCATCATATATCAATGGTGCTATAAGGAATTCCACCGACACGCCAATGTCACATACCAAAGATGCTGAAGTGGTCAGACTGGCAGATTGCAAGGGCCGACAAGGCAAGAATGTGGGGGTGGGGGGCTCACTTGTGTGCAGAGTGTCACAACTCAATGCATGTGTCCCTGCATATGCTTGTGCATCACTGCATCACAGCACCATCATGAGCGTGTGTATCACTGCATCATGAGCTTGTGTATCACTGCATCATGAGCGTGTCTATCACTGCATCATGAGCTTGTGCATCACTCACTGCATGTGCGCACAGGGCTCTGCACGCGTACTCCGCTGTTTGCAAGACCACCGCAAGAGCTTGAACCAAAAGTGTGCAGCTGCCTTGTTTGACCATGAGGTAAGTGTGAAGGAAGGCTCAAAGGCAGTGGTTTCAAATCACATTGATTAATGCATGTGCTGACCCAGAGCTGTGGACGACTTCTTGACTGGTTGGGGTCATTTTGTCATTTTGCATCCCTAGCATGTCACAAGTGCACCTTACTTTGCATGTGTGGGCAGTGATGGCTGTTAAAGCCTTGTTGAAACCTGCATCACAAGATGATGGTACGTGCTATCTTGTAATGCATTATGTAGTAACTGCCTTCATGTGCTTCTTGGTGTTCACTCAAGTATTGGAAGTAGAGCAAGGTGGGGGGTTCAGTGAAGTAAAGCTGCACCGGCTGAGTACTGATGTATTATCAACCACTGGAGTTTGCTGCAAGTACTTTCGTGGGGCTTGGTTATAAGGCGCTGTGCTCTTTGGTACACAGGTTCACATCAGTGAAGACATCGACTTTAATTACAGCCTGAAGCGCACATGTGCGTACGAGGTCAGCGAGCTGTGCAAAGACATGCCACATGGCCATGGCCGTGTTATCAGGTGTGGTTTGCAGCTTCGTATTCTGCATGGTACCTATTTTGGTCATTATTTCTGGGGTCACATGACACATTATGCATGAAATACAGTTTGCTCAATACCTCAGAAAGGTGTGCCTGACACACTGGCAGAAGGAAATGGGCTTGCATGCAAGTCCCAGGGTGCCTGCCCATTTACCTGCCTTGCGTGTACATTATGTCTGGTGAACTTGCCCATATATCTTACGCATGCACGTGCTCAACTCAACCCTGGCAGGTGTCTGGAACAGGAGCTTGAGAACAAGGACATGTCCAAGGAGTGCAAAGCAGAGGTGGAGGAGGTCATGGCTACACAGGCACAGGTTGTCACGGCGGGAAGCCTCAAAGCACAAGTGATGCATGCTTTTTCTGAGCGGAATCCTTTTGAGCAATGCCCTGGTCTCACCGTTCCTTTCACGTTGCGTGGCCGCAGGATTTCCGGTTGGATACGCGCCTTAATGCAGCGTGTGGCAATGACATCAAAGGCCTGTGCTCCCACGTCTGCAATGCTACTCCAGGCCAAGTGTGTGGCGGCTCAGTTCTGAACTGCCTGCAGGTGCGCTGTACAGGGAGAGGGGGGTGGAACGTCAGGTGGGGCGTGAGGTTCAGGCGTGCATGTCATGTCTACATTACAGCAGGGAGCTTTTGCTCGCCATGCTGCATATACTCACTGGATACAGGCCCTGTCCTCTATGCTTTCGTCCAGAATTTGCTGTTTGGGCCGTGAATGCTTGCTTCACGACTGCTGGTTGAGGGTACCAGACTACTTGCTTCTGTGCATTTGTGTGGTAGGGTGTGGTGTGTGTGGGAAGTACTCATCAGGTTCTGGCTTTTATATGCAAGTGCGGGAGGGGGTTCACCAGCTGTTGGCTCATCCTTCTCCCTGCGTACATGTTTCTGTGCCGTGCAGGAGAAGCAGGACAACATCACGAACCAGGCTTGCAAAGACGAGGTGTTTTACTTTGAGCTTATGGAGGTCAAAGATTTCAGGAACGACGTGATACTTGGTGGGTCATAGTGCACTGGCTCTAGGTTAAAGGGGCGCACTGGCTGGAATACAGAAATTGTGTCTGCCTTGCTCTTGCAATTGATTGCGTGCCTACATATGTGCATATGTGTCAGTGCACCTTGCTCTCAATACACAAGTAGCAACCCTGCCACTTTCCAGTCAGACGCAATAACCTTCAAGTCTTCCTCTGAGTGATATTATGCCTGCAATCATTCTCATAATAGCAATGCTCGCTACATGTTTGCTGGTCAATGCTTCCTTGCCTTGCAGCCCAAGCCTGCCGCGCAGATGTCGAGGCTTTCTGCAGGGATGTTGAGCCGGGTGACGGCCGGGTGCACATTTGCCTCCGACAAAACAAGGACAAGCTGAGCGATCCGTGCCGCGCAGGTGTGGGTTCCTGGTTACATGTGAAACGTAACTTATTTGCTATGACATATGACTAATGATATAGTATGACTTGTGATTAATGATATAGTATGCAGTGTGCACTTCACGCAAACTCAGTTATCTAAAATGATCGACTGTAATTGCATGGTCTTCAGATCACGCAAACTTGTTGTTTATGCTTGACATGAACAAAAAATTGGCTGTATTTTGTATGCGTACAAAACATGCAGAGGAAACCAAGCTTGCCGCCATTGAATACTCAGACATTCGACTGGCCACAAAGATGAACGAATTGTGCTCAGAAGAAAAGGCTGTTTATTGTAAGGTATGTGCTTTTAAGGACCTTTTGTGGACATCAAGACATAACAAGCACTGGGCTTTGCACCGTCAAGGGGTGGGGCTGCCTGAAGACATCATCTTCTGACATTCCTTTTGGGTTTGTTTGCCCTAACAATGGTGGTTGCTGTTTTAGCTCAGGCTTAAAATGTGGTTTGCTCACGTTTTTCCTGTTGCTTTTGCTCTGCTTGCTTTTGCAAACTCGATTACCAAACACTGCTGTTCCGAAGGATGTCAAGCCTGGCAAGGGACGTGTCATTAGGTGCTTGTTGGACAGCATGGCAAAGCCTGACTTCGGTGCGTTTCATCTTTGCTACCCTTGCTTTTTGTACTGCTCGCATCAATTAAAGGAGTGTTGTCCTCATAGCTGCTATCTTTCTGTCTTTCTGCACTTGCAGGTACGGACTGCAAGGAAGAGCTGCAGAAAAGGGATGAGGCCATGAAAAGCGACATAAGGTGAGACTGAAAAAGGGTAGGAGTCAGGCTAAGCTAACACAGGCCAGGGCGCCTATCATCAAAGAAGAAAACGAAAACAGAGGGCATACCAGACTTGTTTCCTGCCTACATTTTGAGTACAAATAGCATACGGTTTGCCCATGCATCAAGTTTTGTGATTTCTTGATTGTATACATGTGCGCCTTTGCCTGACTTGCTCCAGATAATATCATAGATGAGGCAGTTCAGGGGGCACTAAGCAATCTCCCCATTATAACCCCATCATAATACTACCGTGTGTCCACGATCACTTCGGAATTCACATATTTGTTGGCCAAAAAAAGGACAATTTTCAGGAATTCTCAGAGCCCTTTCTGAGGCACTAAGTCAAAAAAATACTTTAACAATGGCCTCCAAGCGTGCCAGTGTGAACCCCTTGGCCCTTTTCTTGAAGCCCCATTCCCCAGCTGAGAGACTGGTTGCTCAGCAGAAAGACCATGAGAAGCTCTAGAGGGAGAGGCAGCTCAGGGAGCTGGCAGAGGAAGAGGCAAAGGCAAGGGGCGAGGCTGTGAAGAGGCCCGTGGGGCGCCCACGCAGCTCCAAGAACAAGCCTCCTCCTCTCACAGCTCCTTCAGGCCCTTCTTTTGGGGCATTTGCACAGATTGAGTGAAGATGGCAAGTGGGTAAGAGATGTTTGCTTCTCTGATTGACGGAAGTGCACGCTCAAGGTCTTATAGCTGTCGTTATCCCCATGCAGCAAGTGGGTAGTATGCCCAGCAGCCTTCCCAGCAGCAGCAGCAGCAGCAGCAGTGGGGTGCTCTCGAATTCACAAATGTATTCCCAGCAGAACCCTAGCGAAGTCCCTTTGAACTCAAAAATTGGTTCCCGGATCCCCTTACAAACAGAACGGAAGTTCACACACACACACACACACACACACACACACACACATAAACACACATACACACACTAATTGTTTTCTGTGTCACAAAATGATCGTGGACATACGGTTACCGTACTTAGAACGATTCTGACCCCCTCGCGGAGTGTCGGGAGCAGTTTAAATAGCCAAGTTACATACCTAAATTATAAAGGCCTCGCAAAGCTCGCACTGGGGTTAATCAATGCAACTGGGTTTTTTCATATCTCGCATTGGATACGCGCCTGTACGGTAATATAATCATTTCACACTAGCAATTGAGCAGGTGTCAACATGCCCATTTTGGAGTCGCAGTTGCCCCTTCTGCAAACGTGCTAGAAAGTGTTTTAAGCATCCCTGTCTACACTCTATTTTTATAGGTATGATAAAGAGGCGTCCCTGAAGTGCAAGGCAGACATAGACACCTTCTGCAAGGATGCAAGGACCAGCTTTCGGGGCGAAGCTGCTGTGCTGAAGTGCCTGCTGCACAACTTCCAAGAATTGCAGGCGAGTCTGCTAAAATGTATTTATAGAGAGCCGGCAGCAGCAGCCATTGTTCTTGACCGGATCAAACAGATTTAACATATAAACCTGTTACACATGCCTGCACAAGGAAGTAACACATCAGAACTACATCAGAATTGCATCAAAATTACATCAGAATTACATCAGATTCAACACATATCAGCCTGCTACACATGCCTGCACAAGGAATTAACTCGTCAAAATTACATCAGAATTAACACCTCAACCTGTTACACATGCCTGCACAAGGGAAGAAGAAACCAACAGAATGTTGTGGGTCGTAGGAATTTAGTAACGTTCAAACATACAACAGGCATGCTAGCATTTAGCACACACATGTGTTGCACGAGTTAATTTAAGTGCAAGTTCCTGAACACCATAGACATAAAACACGGGCCTTTGCTTGGTCTTAGCAGCAAAATGGACCCCTGTTTACCTCAGCATTATTCAAGCGAGCACAAGGAGGCAGCTACTTTACAATTAATAGCCGAGTTTGTGCCATTTTCCTTTTGCTTATCATGAGCAGCTTTGCAGCTCCGCAAATACTAAGTCAAGGGATGACACAGGGAGTGCTGATATGTATCGTACCTTCCTTTTTTTCCTTCTGCAGGAAGGCTGCCAGGCTGAGATGAGCAGGTCAGTTCGCATGGCACTCTGGGACTACAAACCCGACGCAGCCCTAACTTCCGCGTGTGATCAGGCAGTGACCGATTTGTGCCCTAAGGTGAGCCGCTTCTTGCTCTCTCTCTCTCTCTCTCTCTCTCTCTCTCTCTCTCTCTCTCTCTCTATATATATATAGTCTGTCTGTCTGTCTGTCTGTCTATCTATCTATCTATCTATCTTTCTTTCTCTTTATCTTACCACTTTATCTTCTCCCTCTTGCCTTTTTCCTACAGAGGGGAGAAAATGCATAAGCAACGCAAGCGTGCTTTGATTATGTTTAGGTATGCTGGAAAGGGAGGCAACCTACCTCGACTTTAACAAAACCCGTTTTTGTGGCTGTTCACAGAAAGCGCACACCCGGTCAGGAGCTGCCTTCACCATTGGTGTGGTGGGCAAGTGTCTCTCCAAGTCCGTGGTAGCGGGCAAAGTTATGGGATTGCAGTGCAAATCTCTTGTGATAGCAGCCGCACCTAAGGATGTGCGTGCCTATTACTCCACGGAGACTTCCAATGCGTTAATGCAAGCCATCAATGACATGCAAGCTGCAACAGGCATCGGTCCGTTACTGGTGGACGAGACGAGCAGCGTGACAGTGTCTGGGTGGCTGGCCTTGGCGTGTATCATCTCTTTGGTCGTGGTAAGTAAATGCATGTGTGTGCATGTGCTTCAGTGGGGTTGAGGGTAATGTGTGTTTGTAAATTTGTCCGTCTGATGGATACAGTATCAATAGTACATATAATGTCGAGAACAAAGACGTCAGCAATTGTCTTTGCCATATCAAAACTGCCTGCATTTAAGTCAAATTGAAACGTTTTATTTTTGCAATTCAAGCATTCAGATCCAAGCTTTTGCATCACCTCAAAAGGCGTAGTCTAAATAATACCAGAGGTGGACAAATCCTCCCAAAATGGGCATGTTTATTAAATGTTCCCCGCGCATGGGTCCCGTACCTTGCAAGCTTCAAGCTAGGCATTAAGATGTAGGCATCAAATGGCATCAAGATGGCCTTTCAAAAGCACTATTACGGGGCACATGCCTGGTAAGCCGCGGCGTGCACCCCACTTCTTACTACAAATTCTTCATACCAGATCACCCACTGCACCAATCTGGAATATTAATAATGGTATAGAATCCTTTTTATAACATAATATCATTGCAACAAAAATGAAAGCAAAAGGCTGAGTGGTTGGTGTTTTATGAGGATTTGAGCCATTTTCATGCATTTCCCCATGAAATCACCACATTAGGGTTTACATGCACCATGTGTGCTTAATCCAGTCTATCTCAGCACGCAAGGCGACCCATATAGAACTGGGCACATGCTCGGGTAGCTCTCAATGCCAGCTACAATTTGGTACTAAAATGGTGTCGGTCGGATGAGGTGGCTGTGTGTGGCTGTCTTCTGAATGCAAAAATGCACATTTTCAGGCATTTCCTCCGTTGACCCCCTCTGAAATAAATACTGTAATACCGTACAGGCGCGTAAACAATGTGATTTTTTAATAAAATCCCAATGCGAGCTATGCGAGGGGCACACAACTTAATAAATTTACCCAATGCGGCTTATGCGAGAGCCTTTGACCCTCTGAGCTGCAGGTGCACGTGCCTGTGCGCGCGTATGTGCGTGCGTGCGCATGTGCGTACGTTTGCGTACGTGCGTGTGTGTGCATCCGCAAATGTGTGTGTGCATGTGCATACGTGTGTGCGTTGTACGTGCGTGCGTGTGTATATGGTTGTGTACGTACGTGTGTGCATGCATTATGTTCTTAATCGTGCGTGTGTGTGTGCATGCGGGTGCGTGTGTGTGTGTGTGCGCGCGTGCGTCCGTGCGCGTGCGTGAGCATGTGTATACGTGCGCGTGTGTGTGCGCGCGTACGTGTGTGTGTGCGTATGTGCGTGCGTGTGCGTGCATGCCCATGTGAAGGGATTGAAGCCGCCCTTTCTCTTGGTGTCCTTCCTTCCCAAGAGAGGGCCAGCCTCCCAAGCTGTTTGTCCCCCATGGGGGCCTTAATGGGCGGCTTTCCCAACTTGTCCCCGTTCATGCTTAAAATAATGTGATTAACCCCAATGCGAGCTTTGCGAGGCCCTTGTAACTTTATTATTTAAACTGCTCCCGACACACCATGAGGGGGTCAGAACCATTCGTGGTATGCGGTAATATACCGCCTATACGGAAAACTTAAAAAGCAAGAATGACCTAAGAGAAAGCAAGCATGAACTAAGTCGTGACTCTTGCACAGCTGCATTTTAAATTCTACTTATATTACCAAATACTGCAAGCATTTCTACCCACATGTGTGCCAAGAGCAGAATTAGCTAAAAGAGCCTTGCATAGCTTACTTCGTTTCATAATGATAGGATCTGCAGGCGTCCTAGGTATACCTTGCATAACTTCCACTGAATCCATAGGTATTTTCCAGAATGTTCACTAATTTCAGGACCGCGGTAAAAGCACGTACACTTATACACACCTGCAGGTGATAGTGGGCTTGGTTGTATGGGGAGTGAAGCGCATGATAAGCACAGACAATCCTCATACGACCTATGTGGAAGTAAAGAATGGAGATAGCTAAGAGCAATGGCACAAAGGATGAGTGCAACAAGCATGCCTGTTTTCTGGTCGTTTTGCGATAAGTAATCACAGGAGCGGGCTTGTAGCACAGCCATCCACAGAAATTATGACTTGCTAAGTTATAGAATAAAATTGCTGCAGTCAACGTTGCTATTCTTTCGTGACGCAACAATGTACATGTTAATTTTTGGAGGAATTGGGTACCTTAATTGCAGGGATGAACAAGGAATATCAGTGTCGAGAGCCTTGCAGTGAGTATAGCACATTCGTGGTCTTTTGAACTATTTCGCTCTTTTGACGGGCGCACAAAGAAAAATTTTCTGGCATTTTCAAGTAGCTGTTGGTGCCCAACGTGTAAAAGAAAGAATACTACCAGGCAGTGAAAACCCCTCCCCATATTAGTTTAGTAAAAGAGCCACTTTGGTACCGGTTACCGTAACACTCCCCCACCACCAAAGGAAAATGAATAATTGAGGATCAGGAGGGATGAAAGCTTGACCTAAAACCGTCTTCTGATGAGAGTTGATTATAGTGCTGGAAAGAGCACGTCTGGTATGAACAAGTTCGGCAGCGAAATTGACAGAATGAACATGAAGCTTGGAAGCAAGTTTCTTAACTCTTTAAGGTAAGGTAAGGTTACATCACTAGATATGCCTCAAAGGGCATCTCAGCGGAAGCTTGGCAACGGTCTGAAACCACACCTGGCCAAACATAAGAAACAGTAGCTAGAGGAAACATGAAACAGATGTTTGTAGAAGAGAAAGTGTATAGAGAAAGAGAACGTTTGTTTTGAAGAAGCGCGAAGAGAAGCATCAAAGAATACGAGAATTCGAGAATTAGCTTTTCATATGTCTCAGGACGTGTAAGAAGCCTCAGTCAGGAAGAAGGAAACCAGAGGCTGAGAGTGCCTCACAAAAGCAGGAGTGCTAAGCAAGAGAGCAAGTGCAGCGGAGCAGAAGAGAGAACAAAGGACACATGCAGCCCCAATAACAGCACCTCTCTCTCCTCTTTAGCTGCCCACCCCACCAGCTCACCCAGCTACAGTAGACCAGTCCGATGCTGTCCTCCACAACTTGCCAATTGAAACCGTGAGCCAGGGCATGCCTCCTGGCCGCGAAGGGAGCCGGTGCCTCCTAACTCGCCAGGAGCAACTCTTTAAAAATCAAGACCCAGCTCCTTAAAAGGCTCCGCCCAGCAGTGTGCTCTACCTTGTAGATGGTGCCAGTGCCACCCACAAAAGGATGTTTGTGGAGGGAAATGGAGACTCCTTGAAATATGGTGCAGAGGCCTTTGTGCTGTTCCTGCTTGGTGCTAAGGTAAGGTCACATCGCTATATATGCCTCTGGGGGGCATCTGAGGGGAAGCTTGGAAAAAGCCTGAAACCAAACCAAAAAAAGCGCTAGAAAAAATCAAGGGGAAAGGGCTAGGTACTCAGCCACAAAAGATGCCGCCGCACCATATATATATCTGGTTGGTTCAAAAAAGTCCTCGAACGAGTTGGGCTATCTTCATGATATTGAGGTGGGAAGACCAACTGGCGGTGCTGTGTGCAAAGGCTGCTGGCAAGGTGTTAATGCGGACAGTCCAGCAAAATGTGCTCTTTATCGTGAACAGTGCCAGTCATAATTGCAAGAACACATCCTGAGCTTACACTAAGGCCTTCTATTCCTGTTATGACGCATTCTTTGGACCAGGAAGTTGTGACAAGAAAGGCGACAGCATTAAAGTGCAAGACTAAGATCATTGGAAGTATCCAAGAAGCGAAGGTAGAGAAGCAACACAGGCTTGTGATTTCTTTTTCTGTCATCCCATTAGCCAGGCAGGGACAATCCCCAAAAGTATACCAAATGTGTGGCTGTGATAAGTGTTCATAATCATGCTAGAATGATGAGTCTCATGGGTGTCAAAATGCATGTCAAGTTCTCTCCAGCCCCCAATGATATTTTTGCGCAGAATAAGCTCACTTTCTCAGATTTATAAACTCGTTGGATATCATCAGTTCTCTGCTTCAGCTGTAGAACTGGAGTTCTTGCGTAGTGAGCGTAGGCTGAGCGAGATCTGGCAGGCACTTTGCACAAAGTGCTGTGTACTCTCGTTTTAGGCATTCTTTTTATGCCTTACTTTTGCTCGGGTTGTTTTTCCTGCTTCCCCCCCAGCATGTGCTTTGACTTGTAAGTGTTCCCATCTGAGCTCACTTGGATCTGACTTACGGACTTGCCGCTTGCTTCTTTGCGTTGTTTTGCTTTTATGAGGGCCTGCAGCCCATTTTTGGTTCCAGCGTGTCTTTGGTTTTGATATCCCTCCACGGCAGCTTGGTGTAATGACGAAGCCTACAGCGAACTGTAGCATAGAGCTTGTGACATCCAAAAATTGCTGAGACACAGGGAAATCTTGGAGCGCGTGCAAAACCTGATAAGTCCATGCATCACTTCTGTTTGCAAGAAGAAGGTCAGCCCGCACAACTTTCTCAAGAGGAGGAGGGTCTGATGGGGGGACTGTTCCAGAATTGCATGATACATCTGAACCAAGAGGAAAAAATGGGCATCTGACCTGTTTCACAGAGCGCGCAGTGAGCATCAGTACTTTTCTTGACACGCAGGAGTCTTTTCAGGAAGCCATGATGCAGGACGTGTGCACGGGTGGTTTTTGAGGAATCATATGCCTGTCAGAGAAGAATTGGCTCACACTGGACAATCATACAGACCAGCTGTCAAAGCGAAGACCTGGAAAAGCCATAGCATGGCATGTTTTCTGTGCTTGATACCTTGCTGTCACCAATTCTGTAAACTCTGGCAATGGCAGACCTATGTTGTCTGCCATCTTCTCAGCAGCTGTGTGCATGCTTCCATCACAAGTAAGAAGAGTGGGCTAATTTCAAGGTATTTTAATTGAGTGACAAGTTCAAGAGGTGTGCTGTCGTACATGAAGGTGGAAATAGCATAAGTATTCGTCCTGTGTGTTTAGCTTAAATTAAGCAAAGCCCTTTGAAACGTGTGTAGTCATATAATCTGTCTAGTATATCTGCAGACTTTCCGCCGTGACTGAAGTGATAGCAGTGTCATCATCATAATCACAGTTAGACATCTGAACTGAGTGAAGGGCAGTGGCAGCACCTCTCTGCACACTCAAGATTATGTCCATGTCGTTGCTATACAGGGAGTACAGAAGGGGACTCAGAGGGTAGCCCTGTTTCAAGCTTCTGTTGAGTGCAACCTCCTCATTAGTGTTGTCGCCACTGATGAGAAGGTATAGGCATCCTGTTAATATGGATTGAACGATGTCCCTCAAATGCTGTGGAGTCATGATATTTTGCAAGTGTCTCCAAAGCTTCTCTCTTGGAACACTGTTGTAGGCAGCAAAAAGAAAAAGAAAAATAGAAAAAACTACGCAGGCAGTGAAAACCACTCCCCACATTAATTAATGAAAAGGAGCCACTTTGGTACTGAGTACCGTAAAGCTCCTCCACCGCAAAAAGGAAAGGAAAAATCAATGGGGATCAAGAGGGTTGCA